>Ga0207066_1011_pt1 | contig 52685 bp, 52 predicted proteins | sample Alteio_BWMinCont_24_FD_153490 | JGI IMG/M metagenome (GOLD analysis project Ga0207066, IMG submission 153490) | Enriched cells from forest soil in Barre Woods Harvard Forest LTER site, Petersham, Massachusetts, United States -... | ecosystem: Environmental > Terrestrial > Soil > Temperate forest >...
CATCACGGTCAATGGCCGCAAGGTCGGCATTCCGTCGTTCGCGTTGAAAGTGAACAATGTGATTGAAGTCAAACATCACAACGTGTCGCGACAGCTTGCGACAAAAAATTTGGAAGTCGCCACGAGTCGCGCGGTGCCGGATTGGCTCTCGTTCAACAAGGAGGAATTCAAAGGCACGGTCATGCGGATTCCGACGCGCGACGAAATCCAGCCGATCGCCAATGAGCAGGCCGTCGTAGAATTTTATTCCCGATAAACAGCAAACACAAAAAACAATTATACGGATTTCTCCGGCGCGGGAATAAATCAGCCGGGGCGGTCAGATTAAAATTGTTGAAAGGAAAACATGCCAGTCAGACTCGGACGTTTCGAAATGCCAAAGCGGTTGCAGAAGGAAGAATCCACCGCCACGGAAACTTACGCAAAATTTGTCGCCGACCCGTTTGAAACCGGTTACGGCCACACCATCGGCAACTCGCTCCGGCGCGTGCTGCTTTCGTCGCTCGAAGGCGCGGCCATCACGTCGTTGAAAGTGGACGGCGCGATGCACGAGTTCGCCACGATTGACGGCGTCGTTGAGGATGTGACCGACATTGTTTTGAATCTGAAAAAGGTCAAGTTCAAGGCGCACACGCGCGATCCGCAAACACTTTTGCTTTCGGCGAACAAGGAAGGCGAAGTCACCGCCGCGGACATTCAAACCAATCAGAATATTGAATTGGTCAATCCGGACCAGATTATTTGCACGCTCGACAAAAAGAAAAAGTTTGAGATGGAACTGGAAGTGAAAGTTGGGCGCGGTTTTTGTCCGAGTGACGAAAACAAAAAGCCCGGCCAGTCCATTGGTGTTGTCGCGATTGATTCAATATTCTCGCCGGTTACGCGCGTGCGTTACGCCGTTGAGGCGGCGCGTGTCGGCAACCGCACGGACTACGACCGTTTGATTTTGGAAATCTGGACCGACGGACGCCTTACGCCCGACGACGCGCTCACGCAGTCGTCGGCGATTCTGGCGCATCACCTCGACGTGTTCGTCGGCTATGACAAGAATGCGGTTGAATTTGAGGAAGCCGCCGACAAGCAGGACGAGGAACAGTCGAAGAAGAAAAAACTTCTCGCCATGAGCGTGAATGAAATTGAATTGAGCGTGCGTGCGGCGAATTGTTTGAACAATGCCAATATCACGACCGTCGGCCAGTTGGCGATGAAGAGCGAACAGGAAATGCTCAAGTATCGCAACTTCGGCAAGAAATCGCTCAACGAAATCAAGGACAAGCTTACGGCTCTGGGTCTCGCCCTCGGCATGAGCTTCGAGCCGGGCTTGATTGACAACACGCCGAAGGAAGAACCGAAGGCGGAGTAAGGAATTTTATGCGTCACCTTAAAAGAACGGCCAAACTCGGTCGCACCTCCGAGCATCGCAACGCGATGCTGGCGAACCTCGTTTGCAGCCTCATCAAGCACCGGCGCGTGACGACGACTTTGGCCAAGGCCAAGGCCGCGCGTTCCGTCGCGGAAAAACTGGTCACTCTCGGCAAGAGCGGCACGATTCACGACCGCCGCCTTGCGGTGGCGCGTTTGCATCAGGAGGACGCGGCTAAAATCCTGTTCAAGGAAATCGCGCCCGCATTCAAGGAACGCAATGGCGGCTACACACGCATCGTCAGGATGAATCAGCGCAACGGCGACGCCGCCCAGCGCGCCATTCTGGAATGGGTGGATGTGACGGTTGCTGCCCCGGAGGCAACTGAAACCGCATCGTCCGCTGAAACCAAGGCACCGGAAACAAAAGCTTGAGTCGAAAACAAAGTTTAAAAATCCATTCAAGGCCCGTTCGCGAGAGCGGGCCTTTTTGTTTGGTCACAGCCGCAGGAAAATTTTCCGTTTGTAAAGAAAGTGCGCAAGCCAGAATGCCAGCAGCAGTCCGACAATTGAAATCATGAGTTCGCCGAAGCCCTCGGTCACGGACATGTCAAAAAACGTTTTGATGTCGCCTCCGGCAAACCGCTCCGCCAGTCCGTCAAATCCGTTCAGAATATCGCCGGTGAGATAAATCGTGATCGAGTTCATGCCAATCCACACAAACGGCCGGCACCATTTCCGCCACTTCCACACGTCCACGATTTGATAAAATACGCCAAGCAGAATCGCGCTGTAACCACCGGCGACCAATACATAGGAGGACGTCCAGATTTTTTTGATGACTGGAAATTGGATTCCACAAAGCCAGCCCAGCGCAACGCTCGCGATACCGAATGACAGAAGATAAATCACTTTCCGATGATCTTTGACTTTTTGATTCTTCAAAAGAAATCCGGCGAAGACACCAAGCAGGCAGGTTCCGATGGCCGGCAGGGTGCTGAGAATTCCTTCCGGGTCCCAGGTGCCGTCATATTTGCGGCCGGGCAGATATTTTTGATCAATGTAATTTGAAAGATTGACGCCTTTGAGAAAAGTTCCGCGCAGGAGATTTGTGCTGGCCATGTTGAGCTGGCTTATTTTGGTGAATCCGGATTCCTTCTCTATGATTTGGGTTTGTGGTGTCGGTCGGACATCGGGAAATGGAATAAACGTCATCAGCGCCCAGTAGCCCGCGAGCAAGCCTGCACAAATGGCAATCAACGTGCGCAGCCTGCAAAAACAAAAGAGCAGTCCGGCGAAGAAATACGCCAATGCAATCCGGTTGAGCACGCCCATCAAGCGAATGTCCGGCCATGGATGTGAAAACCCTCCGGAGTAAAAAATTCCCAGCGCAAAAAGCAAAACGCTGCGAATGACAACCCGTTTTAGCGCTTCCGCGCGACCGGCATTCGCAATGGTTTTGCCAAGTGAGAAGACCAATGACACGCCCACGATGAAAACAAACAATGGGAAAATCAGGTCGTAGAAATGAAACCCCGCCCAATCGGCGTGATCGAGTTGGTTGGCCAGAAATTTGGTCGGTTGGGTCCGGCTCATGTCGTTCAAGGCATAAACCAGCGAATCCGCGCCGATAATCCAGAACATATCAAATCCGCGCAGTGCATCCACGGACATCAAACGCTGACTGACGGGCAAGGTTGGGGAAGATGCGCCTTCGTTTTGGTCTGGCATGGGTAAATGGCTAGTCCAAAGCCGCACCCGGTTCAAGAGCGAAAAAATTAAATCAACCTGCCGCGCTGGTGTATTCCTCATCCGTTCTCAAGTCGAGTCCCATCAAAATGTAGTCGTGCGAGATCGCCTGCATATCCTTGACGTAATCTTCCAGCCGCAGAAGTTCATTGAAGCCGAGCATCGCAAACATTTTCATGGCCGTTTCCTGTTCGCCGATGAATTCCGCCTCGACCCTTTCCAGCCCGGCGCGCCGCGCGATTTCCAGGGTTTCGGCGATGAGCGCGCGAGCGAGTCCGCGTCCGCGAAAATCGGGATGCACCGACACGCTAACGCGTCCGATCTGCCGCTTCCAACCGCCTAACTGCTGGTGCAACGTCGCCACACCGGTGATTTTTCCGCCGAGCAGCCCGACCAGCGGCAGGTTGCGCCCGTAGTCAAGAGTGTGACACCATTCGCGGATGACATTGATGTCTGTCACGCGATGCTTGATGAACATCCGTTCCGGTTCGGGAATGCCGAGGAACAATTGGTGAAAACCCTTTTCATCGTCCTTGCGCAGCGGACGCAGCGTCGCTTTCGTGCCGTCCTTGAGATTGATGGCTTTCGGAAACTGCTGGACTTCAAGTTCAATGCTGAATGACATGGATGCCTTTCTGGCGCACTTTGCGCCAAACCTTTCGCGCCCGCAACTCAATAAAGCCGCGATGATTCACCTGCAATGCCGTTGGCGCGGTGCAAAATCGCCGGATCAATGCTCCAGCGCGCCGCCAGCAGTGGAACTTTTTCCACGTTAGCTGCCGCATTTTCGTTTATTGTCCAGAATTCTACGTCGGGATTCTCGCCGTAGCCGGAACATTTCATCCCCAGTCTGTTTTCCGCCAGGGTTTTTGCGCCTTGGTTCCAGACTGTTTCGCCCGCCCACGCATACGCGCGCGTCACGCAGCCGTCATCCATTCGCGCCCATGCGTGGTGACGTGAAAATTTTTCCGCGTGAAAAAACTGGACATGCCCGAGTTCGCGGCTCAACGCGGTCAAAAAAAGATGACAGGCGTCAACGTCCTCGCCCGGGTCCGGCAAATCCGGGCCGGTGACGACGACCCACCCGTTCACGCGCGGACTGATGAAAAATTTTCCATTGCCCGCAAGCGCGGAACGAACCCTTTCGGCCTCGACCGAGCGGACGGCCAGCCATGTGGACGGGCGTTGCGCCGCGCCATGCACGGGAGGATGAATTCTTTGAATCTGCTGAAGCGTTTGTCCCAGCGCGCGCGTGTGCCGGTGCAGGAAAATCATCCAAAGGAAAACCATGACGGCCACTCCCAATGCCAGAAAGTGCGCTGCCAGCAGCATCAATGTTTCTGCGTCCGTCGGACTCATGGTTTGAATTTACGCCCGTGCCGCGCAGGTTCAATAAAAATTTCAACGACAATTTGCCGCCAGCCAGTCGAGATATTTTTTATTGCCCGTGCTCAACGGCAAAACCAGAAACTCCGGCGTGTCGTAAGGATGTTTGGCGAGAATCAATCTTCCCAGCGCGGCCAGTTTTGACTTCCGGGTTTTCAAGATCAGCAAAACCTCCGCGCCCGATTCAATTTTTCCATGCCACCAGTAATGCGATTCCATTTTTGGAATCAAATTCGCGCAGGCAATCAAACGCGCCTGCAACGCGGCCTTGGCCAGCATGCGCGCCGTTTTCAAATCCGGCGCTGTGACCAGAACGACGGCGAATTTTGAGGCGGGTTTCATCCGATTTGAAAACAAATGGCACAAAGCCGCGAAGCAGAATCAAATTTTTCGACGGTTCATTGCGCCAGTAACCTGAAAAACCGGAGATTCAAACCTTGCTTGCTGATGGTCTGGCTTATGTTCGTCGAACTGGCAAACGGGCCGTTGGTATTCAGATCGGTCCACGCTGACAGGTTCGTGGATGCTTGAAGATCATACGAGATGGATGGATAGGCCGTAAAAGTGAGCAGGACATTGCTCGCTGTGGAAGTAATGTTCAGATAGGGGATGACCAGTAGGTACGAACCGTATTCATAAGCTCCCATGTCCGGGCCATTGCCAATCGGGCGTACGAATCCACGCTGATCGGTGGAGGGAAAGTCTGAACTGTCGGCGCTATCAATCGCCGGACTGTTTGACAACAAGGCCATGCACAGGGTTGGACCGCCGTAATTCGCAAGTGGACCGAGCATGGAGTCGGTGAAATTATAACTCGAACCGCCAAATAATTGTGCCGTTCCGTCGGAACATATGTTGTATCCGCCATCGGCGATGATGCCATAGGCGTTGCCATTGGTGCCGCCGTAGGCGATGATGGAGTTGTGCAATTCCAGCGTGCCATTGGTGTTGGCAATCTGTGTTCCAGCGGCAAATCCACTCCCGCTAACGCCAACTAATCCAGCTCCTTCTGCAATACAGTAATTGCTGGCGATGGTAACATTCATTGCGGTGAACGTGGCGTTTGAATAGTTGAATACGCCGCCCCCAAAGGCATTTCCATTCATTCCAGCAGAAGGGATGTTGTCAAAACCAGCAGGGGAACCACTGCCACTTTCTGCGGTATTGAGCGCAATGGTACAGTTGGTGGCCGAAAACTGCGACGCGTTGAAAATCCCGCCGCCCAACCCATTCCCACCATTCTGGGGTAATTCGGATTCATTGATAGCATTTCCTCCTTGAGTAAAATTGGAATAGACGGAGCAACTGTTAAGTGAGGCTGTGCCGAGATTATAGATAGCGCCACCATTTCCGTATGCGCCTCCCAGCTCAAAAATACCGCATAATGCTTGATTCCCCGAGAATGTGCTGTATCCCACTGTCAAAGTTGAAGCGCAATAAACCGCTCCGCCGAAAGCCGGTCCATTCCCATTCTTGCCGTAATTTCCACTATGGGCTGTGTTCCCTACAAATTGGCTGTGATCAATCACCACAACACCGGCAGTGACAGCCAATGCACCTCCATACGCGGGGCTTGGGGGGTCGTAGTAGCCAGGCCCGCCAATAGCATCACCGCCCAAAGCCAGGTTTGCTGCAAAGACACTATTGGTGATTACTAGAAAACCGGATGATTGAAAAATGGCCCCACCCATAGTCAGACCACTACCAGTATATGTAACAATACCCTTACAGAAATTGCTACTCACATTGCATCCCTCAATTGTCACCGTTCCGTTAGTGCTATACATAGCGCCTCCCAAGCCTGTCCCGGTTCCTCCTCCAATAGCTGCATTATTTGAGAGACTAGATTGGAATAACGACACTGTCCCGCCATTATTAAAAATAGCTCCACCGCGAGCCAGACCGCCATTAATCAAAGATTGTGCATTGTTATTTGTCAAATTGCAGGAGATGAGCGTTACCGTGCCTCTGTCGTTGTAAATCGCCCCGGCATCGGCCGGAGTTCCTGCCGGGCCATTGGTGACAATGTAACTGCCATTGGCAAAAGTAAGATTGGTCGCTGAAAATGTTACACCCGGGGCGACGTAAAATAGCCGGACAGCATTTCCACCACTGATGCAAGCTGATACGTTCTCCGCATCCAGAATAACATTGTTGGTGATGTTGATGGTATTGGTAATGGTGATTGTGCCGTTGAATGCAAGGCCGACCCAGCCACCGATTGCGATGGCCGCGCGAAGGCTTGCCTCGTCCGGCGAATAAACCACGTTGGTTGACCTGCTGGTATTTGTAAGCGTGAGCGAAACCACGGAACTTGTCGCATTGCCGTAGCTGTTAGTGGCGGTGATCCAGTAATTTCCCGCCTGACCTGATGAAACATTCGTCAATGTCAGCGTGGCATTGGTCTCATTCGTCAGTGAACCGGCGTTAAAAAACCATTGGTATTCCAACGGTGCGTTACCCACCGCGTGGGCAGAGAAACTTACAGTGCTGCCTACGCCATTGGTGACACTAAACGGCTGTAGGTCGAAGTCGGGCAACTGCGCGAATGTGCCCGTCAATGAAATATTCCCATTCATCGTGAGCGACAGCGGATTGGTGCTGCTATTCGTGCTACCCGACCAGGAAGTAAAAACCCAACCCGCCGCCGGTGTTGCGGTCACTGTAACGACGGAATTGCTCAAGTAGCTGCCGCCCGGCGGATTCAACGCGATCGTTCCCTGACCATTGGTGACTAGCGTCAGTGTATAAGTGGGATATGGCAGAAAGTTTCCTGTGATGACCATATTCGAATTCATGATCACGTTAAGCGGATTGGTTGTGCCGGTGGCGTCGCCTGACCAGTTTCCAAAATACCAGCCTGTACTGGGTGTGGCAGTGACAATGACAGTGACATGCGCAGGGTAAGAACTATTAGTAGGATTTTTGGTTACTGTGCCGGAACCTTGGGAAATGACGGTGAGCGTATAACTCGCGCCCGCTTTGTTAGGTATAAAGAGATAAAGAAACAAAAAAACATTTACCAATACCCAAATGTTTTTTATTTTCATGCGAATACTCTTTAAAGGAAAACCTAATAGATAGTTAAGCCCTTGTCAAACCGCCCTATCGAATCCGTTTTATTTCCACTGAATTTTCTGTTTAAGTCAAGGCATGGACGCCACATTGCCACCGCTCACTGCCAGCACGCTTTACCTCGTCGCCACGCCGATTGGCAACCTTGAGGACATCACATTGCGCGCGCTGCGCGTCTTGCGCGAGTGCGACGTGGTCGCCGCCGAGGACACGCGGCGCACCGGGCAATTGCTGAAGCATTTTGGAATCTCCAAACCACTTTTGAGCTATTTTCAATTCAACGAAGCCAGGCGCAGCGAGGAAATCATCGAACGTCTCCGGCGCGGCGGGAAGGTCGCGCTCGTCACGGACGCCGGCAGTCCCGGCATCAGCGATCCGGGCGAACGTGTGGTGAAGGCGGCGATCGCGGCGGGCTTTCGCGTCGAGTCCGTTCCCGGCGCGTGCGCGCTCGTCGCGGGACTCACGGCGAGCGGCTTGCCGGTGGATGAATTCCATTTCGTCGGTTTTCTGCCGCACAAGTCCGGTCAGCGCCGCAACAAACTGGAATCGTTAAAAGCGATTGAAGGCACTTTGGTTTTCTACGAATCGCCGTATCGGATTGAAAAACTTTTAGGCGAACTGAACGAGGTCTTTTCCGAACGCGAAGTCGTCCTCGCGCGCGAACTGACGAAAAAGTTCGAGGAATTTCTGCGCGGTAAACCGGCGGAATTGCTGGCGTTCGCGAAAAAACGCTCGCTTAAAGGCGAGTTTGTGGTTTTGGTTGCGGGCGCCAAATAATGGCGCGCAAAACTTTTACTTCGATTTGCCGGCGCGGACTTTGGCCCAGCGCGCCTTGGCCGCTTGGGAAATTTTCTTGCGGGCGGCGGCGCTCATCGTGCGTTTTTTGTGAGGCGCTTTTTTGGCAGCCGCTGGCGAGGTATTTGTCGCCAACGCTTCCAATTGTGATTGGAGACGTTCGATTTGTGTTTTTAACGCCACGATGCGTTGCAGTTTCGCAGCCGGCAAACTAAGGATTTCTTTCATATTCATTCGTGGAGATTTTAAAAAATCGTTTCGGAATGTCAAAGCATTAAATTTTCCGAATGCAGAAGGTCTTTTTGGTGGATTGTGTTTTGAAAAACACTTGAGTTGGGAGGTTTACATGGGCAGGCTGTGCCGATGACCAGAGTAATTCTAGCGAGTTGTCTCCTGTTTGCATTTGTTGCGTCAGCTTCAGAATCTTCGATTTATCACGCCGGCTGGATTGACCTGAACAAAAATGGGAAAAAAGACGCTTACGAAGATCCGTCACAGCCGGTCGCCAAACGTGTGAACAATTTGCTCAAGCGGATGACGCTCGATGAAAAAATCGGCCAGCTTTGGCAGGTGCACATGGAAGAAGATTCGGATAAAAAACTGGCCGATCGCCTGCGTCTCGGTGAAGTAAGTTCGTTTCTCGACGGCTCCGCGTTGATTGAAACACCGGTGATGCGGAACAAGCTTCAGCACATTATTGTTGAGCAAAGCCGCCTCGGCATTCCACTGATTTTCGGCAATGATGTGATTCACGGTTTTCGCACGACTTTTCCGATTCCGCTCGCGGAGGCTTGCGCGTGGGAACCGGATTTGTTTGAGCGAACCGCAACCATTGCTGCGCGCGAAGCGGCGGCGGCGGGCATTGACTGGACGTTCGCGCCGATGGCGGATCTGGCGCGCGACCCGCGCTGGGGTCGCATCGCGGAGGGATTTGGCGAAGACCCGTGGCTGGATTCGCTTTACGCCGCCGCATGTGTGCGTGGATTTCAAGGAACAAATGTGGCTGATCCAAATCACATCGTCGCGTGCATGAAACACTATGTTGGTTATGGCGCGGCGGAAGGCGGGCGCGATTACAACACGACGGAAATATCCGAATTTAACTTGCGCAATTTTTATCTGCCGCAGTTCAAGGCCGGCGTGGACGCAGGCGCGTTGACCGTGATGAGCGCGTTTAATGAACTTTCCGGGATGCCCGCCAGCGGCAACCATCACACACTCACGGACATTTTGCATGGCGAATGGAAATTTCCCGGTTACGTCGTCAGCGACTGGACTTCCGTGGGCGAATTAATTCCGCAAGGAGTCGCGGCAGACGATGCCGAAGCCGCAAGACTTGCCCTGACAGCGGGCGTGGACATGGAAATGGTTTCGACGACCTACCTTGATACTTTGGCGCAGCAGATCAAAACGGGAAAAATTTCGGAATCGGTCGTGGACGAAGCAGTGCGCCGCGTGTTGACGGTGAAATTTAAAAAGGGTTTGTTTGAAAATCCTTTCACTGATGAAACGCGTTGCCAAACGGCGTTTCTTCAACCGGACGCGCTGGCGCTGGCGCGCGAGGCGATAGCCAAATCGTGCGTGTTATTGAAGGATGAAAATGGAACATTGCCGGTTTCGCGGCAGGTCAAAAAAATCGCGCTCATCGGCCCGCTGGCGGACGCGCCGGGCGAAATGCTCGGCTGCTGGGTGTCGCGCGGGCACGCGAATGACGCAGTTTCGCTCGCGGCAGGCATCCGTGCCAAGCTCGCGCCGGACGCGGAACTCACGGTCGTGCGCGGCTGTGATTTGACCGGCACGGAAAAAATTCAGAAACGTCTTGACGGAACTTTCGTGTCCATCAAGGACGATGAGAAAACAGGCGATGATGACATTGCCAAGGCTGTTGAGGCAGCGAACTCCGCCGAAGTGGTGATTCTTGCGCTGGGTGAGCCGAGCGGTTGGAGCGGCGAGAATTCGTCGCGCAGCACTCTGGATTTGCCGGGAAAACAAATGGAACTTTTCGACGCAATTGTGGCAACCGGCAAACCGGTGATTGTGGTTTTGTTCAACGGTCGTCCGCTGGCATTACCGCGCGTTCAGGAAAAGGCGTCGGCGGTTTTGGAGGCGTGGTTTCCCGGCGTTCAAGGTGGCAACGGCGTGGCGGACGTATTATTTGGCGATGTTGATCCGAGCGGTCGTTTGACCGCAACTTTTCCTTACGGTGTCGGCCAGGTGCCGATTTATTACAATCATTTCAACACCGGTCGCCCTAAACTCGGCAAATATGTGGATGGGCCAAGCGACCCGTTGTATCCGTTTGGCTTCGGGTTGACCTACACGACTTTTGAATATGGCAAAGTTGAATTGAGTGCATCCATGTTGAAGCGCGATGAAACACTCAACGCCCGTGTGCAGTTGAAAAACACAGGTTCGCGTGCCGGAACGGAAGTCGCGCAACTTTACATTCGCGATATGGCCGCTTCCGCCGGGCCGCGCCCGGTGCGCGAGTTGAAAGGCTTCCAGAAAATTCTTTTGCAGCCCGGCGAGTCGGGTGATGTCACGTTCACCGTTTCAGAAAAGGAACTTGGCTACTACGACGCAAAAGGAAACTGGCTGGTCGAGCCGGGAAAATTCCAGATTTGGATTGCCAAAGACTCTGCTTCAGGCGAGCTGGTGGAATTTGAACTGGAAAAATAATTATGTCGCTCGACGAACGCGGCGCAAAAAAATTCAGACAAATTTTCCCGGATTCAGAATACCGTTCGGGTCGAGGGTTTTTTTCAGCGCGCGATGCAATTCCTGAACTTCTTTTGAAACGGCCAGCGGCCACCAGCGTTTTTTGGCGAGGCCGATTCCATGCTCGCCTGTGATCGCGCCGTTCCAGGCGAGAACCTGCCGGAACAATTCGTCGAGCGCGGCTTCGGCGCGTTTGACGGCGGCGGGGTCATTTTCATCCAGCATGATGTTGACGTGAATGTTTCCGTCGCCGGCGTGCCCGAAGCAGGCGATGGGCAGATTGATTTTCTTTTGAAGACGCGCGGTGAAGCGGAACAAATCCTCCAGCCGTCCGCGCGGCACGACGATGTCTTCGTTCAATTTTGTGAGGCCGCTGGCGCGGAGCGCGGTGGAAAATTCGCGCCGGATTTGCCAGATTTTTTCGCAGTCGGCGTCTCCCAATCCGCGCTCGATGAAAAGTGGTTTGAATCTGCGGATGATTTTTTCAATTTCCGGCAGTTCACCGCGAACGGATTTTTTTTGCCCGTCAATTTCAACGATCAAATGCGCTTTGCAAATGCCGAGGCGATTGTTCTTTGTGTATTCGGCGGCGGCGGAGAGTGTGAACTCGTCGGCAAGTTCAAGCGCGCTTGGCAAAAATCCGGCGGACAAAATCGCTTGAAGCGCGCCGATGGCGTTTTTCATCGAGCCAAAGCCGACGGCGAGCGTTGCCCGAAACGGCGGCAGCGGAATGAGTTTCAAAGTCGCTTCAGTGACAACGCCAAGTAAACCTTCCGAACCGACAAAAAGTCGTGTGAGATCGAAGCCGGTTTTGTTTTTATGCACGCGCCCGCCAACACGGATGATTGTGCCGTCGGCGAGAACGACTTCGAGGCCGAGAGTGTAATCGCGTGTGACGCCGTATTTTAGACAGCGCGGGCCGCCGGCATTGGTGGCGATGTTGCCCCCGATGAAATTGTGCGCGCGGCTGGCGGGATCAGGCGGATAAAATAAATTTAATTTTTCGACGGCATTTTGAAATTTTTCCGTGATGACCGCCGGTTGAACGACCGCAACAAAATCTTTCGCGTTGATTTCCAAAATACGATTCATGCGTTCGAGCGAGAGCACAATTCCGCCGCGAATCGGAACGCAGCCGCCGACGTAGCCATAGCCGCCGCCGCGCGCGGTGACGGAAATCTTGTATTGGTTGGCAAATCGCAAAATCACCGCAACGGATTTTGTGGAGCGGGGCAGGGCGACTGCGTCGGGCTGGCGCGCGGCAAACCATTTGTCGCTGGAATAATTGGCGAGTGTGTGCGGTTCAAAAATGATTTCGCCGGGCAGGATTGTTTTAAGCCGGAGCAGTTTTGATTTTGCAGAAGTCATTCGGCCGGCGCAGTTGGCGTTTCGAGAAATTCCCTGGCATCGGTGGCCTCGGCTTCGGGAACTTGCACGCGGATGCCGCCGGTGGCGAGCGAATAACCGTCGATGCTCAACGCAGAAAGTTCATCGGCAACAAAAGGATGAAAGCTTGCGGCTTCGAGACGCGAGCGGACAAGTTGCGCTTCGGCCGGGCTGAATGCTTTAAAGATAGTGACGAAGTCCATGGTGGTCACTTGGTGATAAAGGTGGTGTCGGTCTTGGAGGCGACGCTGCGGAAGTCGGCGAATACGATGATACCGGCGCCGGTTTGGAGCAGGGTTTGCACTTGAGCCTCGACTTGCTGGCCGACGTGGGGCTGGCCGTTGTTGACGACGACCATCGTTCCGTCGGGCAGATAGCCGATGCCTTGTCCTTTATCCTTGCCTTCGCGCGCGATTTTTAATTGCAACATTTCTCCGGGTAGCAAAATGACTTTCAGACTTTTGGCGATCTCGTGGAGATTAACGCAATTAACTTTTTGCAGCTCGGCGACTTTGGTTAGATTGTAATCGTTGCTGAAAAGCCGGGCGTTAAGGTTGCGCGCGAGGCGGACGAGCTTGGCATCCACGTCTTTTTCTTCGGGAAAATCGCCGTCGTGGATGAGCACCTCGATATGAGCATTGCGTTGCAGGCGATTAAGCATTTCGAGCCCGCGCCGACCGCGGGCGCGTTTGATGGCATCGGCGGAGTCGGCGATTTGCTGAAGTTCTTTGAGCACGAAGCGCGGAACAATGATCAGCCCTTCAAGAAAACGGATTTCGATCAAATCGGCGATGCGCCCGTCAATGATGACGCTCGTGTCGAGCAAAAGCAAATTGTCCGGCTTGTTTTGCGGCGAGAAACGGACGTAAGGAATAATGAGTGAAAAATCCTCTTTATTGCTCCGCATGGCAAGGATGATGCCTATGTAGCTGAACCCCAAAAATAAACCGAGGCGGATGAGCCAGCGGCTTTTGTCATCGGCATTCACAAACAGGCCGGACATGTCAATGAGCCACGCGACAACCGTGCCAAGCAACAAGCCAAAAGTGATGGCGGAAAATGCGCGGAGCGAAAAACCTTTGAGCATTTCGTCCACGGCAACCAACAGCCCGCCAAAGCCGAAGCCAATGGCCATGCCAATCAGATTGCTGTGAGCCAATCCAGTAAATTCAGGCCGCACTTGGCTGATGGCATAGCCACCCGTCACGCACAAACTCAAAAATAAAATCCGGATAGTCCAAAGCGGTGTCATGTTTCAATGAGATTCGGGCGAAGCCGGTGACTCGTTCGTGCGTGCCGGTTCGCGATGCCAGAGAAAATGCCACAAACCGAGCCGGTTCAGATTGCTCGACGCTATGGCGAGGTTGTTGGCGATGGTCTGCACGTTTGTGGCCAGTTGTTCGTTTTGCAGCAATGTTCCGGCAAGACCCTTGCCGGACTGCAAGTCATTCATCACTTTTTTCAATACTTCTGTTGAAGATTCGACGTTTTGCACCGCGTTGGAAATTTCCGTGCTGTTGGCCGCCAGCACGCCATTGGCGGAGTCCGCCAAATGGTTGAGCTGTTGTGAAAAGACCAGCACGTTGCTGACGGCAAGGTTGATTTGCGAGCCGTTAGTGGCGATGATGCCGTTGATATTGCTGACCGTACCGAATGCCTGCTCGGAAACCGCGCGCATATTAACGACGGCGACGGAAAAATTCGTGAGCGTTTGCCCATTTAACACGACGCGCTGCAAGTCCGAAATAGATGCGTCCAGCTTTTTGGCTGTTTCGTCAATGCGCTGGAGGAAGCCGGACGCCGAGCGTGCAACCTCCTGCAAATTGAAAGGTTCCTGACAATCCACTTCGTCACCATTCACCAGCAATCGGTCGGTGTTGGCCGTCGGAATGACGGAAACGAATTGGTCACCGAGGAAGCCGGCTTGCTCGATGACGAAACGCGCGTCGCGATAAATTTTATACTCTTTGTAAATTTTCAGGAGAATCGTCACGCTCTTGCCGTCCCCGGCGAGATTGATGTCGGAAACGTTGCCGACCTGCACGCCCGCGAGCAGCACGCCCGCGCGCGGCTTGAGACCCCCGACATTGTTTGCGTGCAGGCGCAAATCGTAAGTGCCGCGAAAAATGCTCGTGCCCTTGCTGAACTGGATGATCAACACCGCCAGCAGCGCCAGTCCGATCAGGACGAACAGTCCGACTTTTAATTCCAATCGTGATTTTTCCATGACTCAAAATGTATGTTCCATCGGATCGGCGATGCCGTCAACGAATTGCCGCACAATCGGGTCTTGCGACGCAAACAGTGATTCCGGCGTGCAGTTCGCATAAATCTTTTTATCGTGCAGCAACAGCACATGATTGCCAACGCGCCGCGCCGTCCGCATATCGTGCGTGACGACGATGGATGTCACTTTCAAATGGTCGCGCACGCGTATGATCAACTTGTCAATACTATCGGACACAATCGGGTCGAGGCCGGTCGTCGGTTCATCGTAAAGTACGATTTGCGGTTCGTAAATGATGGCGCGCGCCAGGCCTACCCGTTTTCTCATGCCGCCGGATAGTTCGGCGGGATTTTTATTTTCCGTGCCGGGCAAATCCACCATTTCAAGCGTTTTAGTCACGCGCCTGGCGATTTCCGATTCGGTCAAATTTTCATGCCGGCACAATCCGAATGCCACATTTTCCGCGACCGTCATCGAATCAAACAACGCCGCGCCCTGGAACACCATGCCGAATTTCCGGCGCACGCGCAGCAATTGGCGTTCGTTCATCGGCTCAATATTTTCGCCGTCAATAAAAACCTCGCCCGAATCCGGCTTCAGCAAACCGATCAAATGCTTGAGCAAAACACTTTTGCCGCCGCCGCTGCGACCGATGATGGCAACGGTTTCGCCGTTTTCAATCCTAAAGCTGACGCCATCGAGAACTTTCTGCGCGCCGAAACTTTTTTCCAGATTGCGGGCTTCAATCATAATTGTCCCACGACCTTACCCATCAACAGTGTTAGAAAAAAGTTCGCGATCAAAATGGTGATGGAGGAATACACGACGGCTTCCGTAGTCGCGCGCCCGACGCCTTCCGCGCCGAGTCCGCACGTCATGCCTTTGTAACAGCCGATGAGCGCAATGATGCCGCCATAAATAAACGACTTGACCAGACCCATCGCCAAATCCACATCGTGAGTAAAATGCAGCATATTCACCCACAAATAAGTCGGCTCAATGCCGAGAACGTGCACGTCAACCAGATAACTCGCGCCGATGCCGACGATGATGGATTCCGCCGTGAGCAATGGCAGTGCGATCTGCGCCGCAATCAATCGCGGCACGACCAGATAATCCACCGGATGCGTCGCCAAAGTCCGCAGTGCGTCAATCTGTTCCGTCACGCGCATCGAGCCGAGTTCAGCGGCGATGGCCGCACCGACGCGGCCGGCGACCATCAACGCCGTCAGCACCGGGCCGAGTTCGCTGCACATCGAAACGCTCACCACCGCAAGCGTGGCCGTGTCCATTTTCACTTTGTGAAACTGAAAAAAAGTTTGCGCGCCCAGCACCATGCCCGTGAACGCGCCGGTGATGATGACGACCGACTGCGATTTGATGCCGATGAAATAAATTTGATACAGCAAATCGCGCCATGCGACCTTGAACGTGAGTGCCGACACAATGACTTCCCTGGTCAGCAAAGCAATTTGTCCCAGTTCAGTGAGAACGTAAGCAACCCGTCTGTTGGCAAAAAGATTCATCAGCGCGTGCAAAATAACAACCGGCACGGAATTTGACCAGCGTTGGATTTGTTTGCGCGGCCAGTTGCCGTGCGGCAAAAAAAATGCCATTTTCACCCGCCGTGAGATGGATGATAAAATTCCTTTTTAAGATAGTGCTTCTGGGTTTGATGGCTTTCATTTTTCTGGCCGTTGCCGCAATTTTTTTTCCGCAAAAAGTTTTGTGCGTGGACAGCGGGGCGGTGAAGGCCGGCGTGATTGTCGTTTTGGGCGGCGGTTCGCACGACCGCCCCGAGCGCGCGATAGAACTTTTCAAGGAACGGGCCGCGCCGCGCATCGTTGTCAGCGGTTTTGGCGATTGCGAAATCAACAGAAGATTGTTGATGGAAGCGGGTGTGCCCGCAAACGTGATTGAAATGGAAAATCAGTCGCGCACGACAAAAGAGAACGCGCAATTCACCATCAAATTGCTCCGCAAAGAAAAATTAAGCCATGTTATCATCGTGACATCATGGTATCACTCACGCCGGGCGCTGGCGACGTTCCAATATTTTGCTCCAGAGACAAAATTTTATTCGCGCCCGTCTTACTTTGCCTTTGCGCGCAAGGATTGGTCGCGCAATTTTACCAAGCGCATTTATTTGGAATATGCGAAACTGCCTGGTTATTGGATTCGTTATGGCATCCGGCCGTTTTGATTGAGTTGAAATACCCGGCAAAACTTCTTGCGCCTCATCAATATGTAGGACAGATTGCTCGCTCGCTCGGATCGCGGGGTGGAGCAGCCCGGTAGCTCGTCAGGCTCATAACCTGAAGGTCGTAGGTTCAAATCCTGCCCCCGCAACCAATTTCCGGCCATGGATTCAAAATCCATGGCCGTTTTTATGTGTTTTCGCAAAACAAGGCGAACACCCTGAAATACGACGAACAAAACACCACACATCATACCACACAAAAATCGGGCAGGGCCGCTGCCGCCGGATCAAGCATGGAAATCTGAAATCAAAGTAGCCCACTACCCCGGTCTTTGCGGAATTGACACAGACCAGCTACTTTTCTAATTTCTTCCGGCAAAGACCAGTAAGCTTTGCCCCGAATTTACGTTCGGGGATTTTTATTGCACAGACACAATTAATTTATGGCAAACACAATTCTTGTCGGCGCTCAATGGGGCGACGAAGGCAAAGGTAAAATCATTGACGTTCTCACCGAGCAGGCGGACGTCGTTGTCCGCTACGCCGGTGGCAACAATGCCGGACACACGGTTTTTCTCGGCCCTAAAAAATACGTCCTGCACCTCGTGCCGTCGGGCATTTTAAGGAAAAATAAATTATGCGTCATCGGCAACGGTGTGGTTGTTGATCCGATTGGCCTTGTTGAAGAAATTGTCGGCCTGAAAAAAATCGGCGTCAAGGTCAGCGCCAAAAATTTCGTCTTGAGCGAAACGGCGCACGTCGTTTTTCCATATCATCGCGAATTGGACGCGCAGCGCGAAGTGCTCAAGGGCAAAAATAAAATCGGCACGACCAAGCGCGGCATTGGTCCGGCTTATGGGGACAAGGCGGCGCGTGTCGGTTTGCGCGTGAATGATCTGGTTGACCCGGCGCGGCTTGAAGAAAAACTTTTTCGTCGCATCCAGGAAAACAACATCGTCCTCAAATCGCTCGGCGCGAAAACGCTGTCGTTCAAAAAAGTTTTCGCTGAATATCTCGCCGCCGGGAAGTTTCTCAAGCCGTTCGTCGCGAACACGGTTGTTCTTTTGCACAACGCGATGCGCGACAACGCGGACATTTTGTTTGAAGGCGCGCAGGGGACTTTTCTCGACATTGATCACGGCACGTATCCGTTCGTCACGTCGTCAAACACGACGGCAGGCGGCGCCTGCACGGGTTCGGGCGTGCCGCCGCATCGTATGGATCGCGTCGTCGGCGTGATGAAGGCTTACACGACGCGCGTCGGTGAAGGCCCGTTGCCGACGGAGAATCAGGAGATTTCCGATTTGTTGCACGGCATGGGCCGCGAATTCGGCGCGACGACCGGGCGCGCGCGGCGTTGCGGCTGGTTCGATTCCGTCGCCACGCGCCACGCGACAATGGTCAACGGCATTGACGATCTCGCCATCACGAATTTGGATGGTCTCGACACAGTGGAGACAATCAAGGTTTGCGTCGCGTATCGTCACGGCACACGGCAATACGACTTTGTGCCGAACGACGCGCAGGTGCTCGCCGAATGCGAACCGGTCTATGTGGAATTTGAAGGCTGGCGCACGCCGACGGACAAGGCGCGCAAGTTCGCCGACCTGCCGCCGAAAGCGCGCGCGTATTTGAAGGCGATTGCGGAACTGACGAATGCGAAATTGTTCATCGCGTCAATCGGACCGGCGCGAGAACAGACGATTTTTGTTTGAAGAAAAACGCTAAACAGAATAATCACATATTAATGGGATCATCGAAGCAGGCTAATTTGTGGAAAAATGTAATCCTCCCGCTCATTGGAACTGGTGGCCTTGGCGCTATCATAATTGCCCTGCTTAGTCATACGGGCGGGCACAATGTCACTGCTGGAAATGTTTCTGGAAATGTTGCGATTGGTGATCATGCAACGATTCAAATAAATACAAATCCGTTAATATCCAATCAACCGAACCCAAAACTAAATTTTGAAATTTTAACTCCAAATCAAATAATCGCAGAAATACGAGTTTCTCGCCCAGCTGCACGAGAGGCTGTTGAAAAGTCTTTTGAAGGAGCTTCCGTTGATTGGACTCTTAAGTTATTAGATATTTCAAGGTATGAAAGCAGCACTAATCTATTTGTCATAACTTTACTTGATGGGTCCGATTATTCTGATAGCGCTATGGTTGCAGTGGTAGCGAAGAAATCACAACTAGCCGATTTAAATCTTTTGGACAGTGGCGCGACAGTTCATGTACATGGTTTGATTGACGAAGCTAATGAGCTTAAAATTTGGATAAAAGATGCAACTTTAACACCAGGTCAGTAAAATGAGTTCCGCCACTGCACATTTGAGCGCCGAAGGCCGCGCGTCGTTACCGCAGCACGTCGCCATTATCATGGACGGCAACGGCCGTTGGGCGAAGCAGCACGGCTTGCCGCGCATCGAGGGACATCGCGTGGGTGCGGAATCGGCGCGGACGATCATCCGCACGGCGGGAGAACTGGGCATCAAGTATCTCACGCTCTACGCTTTTTCGGCGGAAAATTGGAATCGCCCCAAGGACGAAGTGGACGCGCTGATGAAATATCTCATCCATTATCTCAAAAGCGAAACGCCGGAGCTGAACAAAAGCAACGTCCGCCTCGAGGTCATCGGCCAGATTTATCGTCTGCCCGAAAATGTGCAGGAACATCTGCGGAAATCCATCGCGACGCTTTCCAAAAACAACGGGCTGACGCTCGTCATGGCGTTGAGTTATGGCAGCCGGATTGAAATCGTCGAGGCCGTGCGCGCGATTGCCGAGAAAGTGAGGCGCGGCCAGTTGGAAACGGCGGACATCACTGAGAAAGTCATTTCCGATCATCTTTGGACACGGAGCATTCCCGATCCCGATTTGCTGATTCGTACGAGCGGCGAGATGCGCGTGAGTAATTTTCTGCTCTGGCAGATTTCCTATGCCGAACTCGTCATCACGCCGACGCTATGGCCGGATTTCCGCAAGCCGCAATTTTTCGCCGCGCTGGAAGAATACGCATGCCGGCATCGCAGATTTGGAGGGGTTTGATTGGATAAAATCCCGCAATTTTTTGCATGGTTCACCAAAAACAAAAAACCCAATCTGACGCGGAGTCAGATTGGGTTGAAACAACCGAAACAAAATTAATGAATTAAGCGCGCCGGAAAGTGCGGCGATAGCCGAGCAGCATCAAACTGCCTGCCCCCAACATTGCCCAAGTTGAGGGTTCAGGAACAGCCAGAAGTTGAAAACCATCCAAGTCAGTCTCACCAGTGCCTGTTCCATAGGTGATAACCAAGGTACCCGTGCCATCGGATGTGGCTGATGCATATTCAACATAGGTTTGCCCTGCTATAAGCGTGCTGGTAGTGCCGTTCCAGATACTGGTCTGGGTAACGCCATTAACTGTAAAAGTGCTTGTACGACCGCCGCCAACATTTTGGTCACCCGCATTGTATAGAACCAAGTCGAACGTTTGATTTGCCGCGAGGCCGCTTAACGTGACGGCCCGTGCACTGTTAGCATATATTAGGTCCTGCATCAGATTGGAATATGGGCTTCCGGCAGTCGTAAATGCGCTGGTATTACCCCAATTCGGCTCATTGGCATCGTAAGTGCCGTCACCTGTCAGGCTCATCGTTACTCCCGATGCACTGCCGTTGGCATAGCTTAGAGCCAATCCGCTGGCACTAACGCCGCCTGGATAGCTCGAAAACGTAAGCTGACTGTCAGCAATTCCATTCCATGAATCTCCAGCGGAACCAATCAGTGCTGCACCGGTCTGTGTCGGACCAGTAGCAGCGCCGCCGCCACCGTAAGCGGTGCCGATTGAATTACCGTTGAAATCAACATTAATTAGCCCCGGGGTCGTTTGGGCGTGAAGCAACCCAGCGCTTAAAAGAAGGATTCCTGCCGAGAAAGCTCCAAAAAGTTGGGATTTCTTGTTGTTTTGTCCGATTCCTGAATACATAGTTTTCATGTTTCCTTCTGATTTGTTGTTATTACTGGCTGAACTCACATAGGATTACTATACTTATAGCACATCCCTCGCGTCTATCAATGGATAGGTCACGTTATTTCTGATTTCCTGCTGATTCTGGCTACGTTATTATCTTACGAAATTGTAAAAGTTTCCGCACCCCTCTTTCGAGGGGGGTGAATACAAAAATCTCATGATAACAGGGTTGTTCTTTAGACAAACTATTGCGACCGGATAGTGGTGCAAACAAAGTCCCCTCAATGTTTTGCTTGGCTTGTTAAAAATAAAAAACCCCAACCTGACTCAAAGTCAGATTGGGTTGAAAAAAGCTTTAAATTAAGCGCGACGGAAACTGCGGCGATAGCCGAGCAGCATCACACCGCCTGCTGTCAACATTGCCCAAGTTGAGGGTTCAGGAACAACGGTTAAATTATTGAATCCAACGTCGCTGCCATTACCTCCCGCGTGATCGAACACATCCATTCCTATAAGAGATCCTGAAAATGTGCCACTCCAATTGTCCGTACCATTGCCATTAAAAGCAGTGGCACTATAGGTGCCGGCACCTGTAACAGTAAAGGCAATATTAATGGCATTTTGATATTGATAACCCAAGGGTCCGGCATTGGCACCAGTTGACCCTGCATCGGTATAATAATAATTATTGGGACCACCGCCAATAATTGCAAAAGTTATCGCATTCCCGGAGCCATTCAACAGACTAAGGCCAGCCTGTGTTCCAGGATCGAGAGCTCGCATATTAAAATTGATTGAAACGGTCTGTCCAATGGCTAAAGCTCCACCGGCAAATGTGGTATTGGCGTCAACACTTCCACCGTTTCCAGGGGCGGTGTTTTGGTAGCTATACTCTTGCCATGCATTGCCCAAACTGGGTTGTGAGCCGTAGTAGGTTCCTTCGCCATTGTTACCGGCAGCTCCGGGGGTAAGAACTACCGTCCAGACATCAACTGGGTTTGCACTTTGATCCACTCCATCCGGGCTACCACTTGGATCGGAAGTTGCAGTGTATGAGAAATTATTGGACGCAGACGCCACACCGACAGCACTGGCCAAACTAACAAGAAACAATAGAGCTTTTTTCATAATTATTACTACTGATTTGTATTACTTCTGATTTGTTATTGCTGGCAACTTTAGTAGCATGCCAGACTTTAAAAACCTTATCACCCCTCTTTCGAGGGGTGGTGATGGTGAAAATTCCATATTGAGCTTTCATTGGCTGCGAGCTTTCAGCACTTGGATATTCGTTTGAACAGCTTCGAGATTTTGCCGCGCGAATTTGTTCGTGGGATTCAATTGCAACGTGATCTGGAACTCCTTGAGCGCTGCATCCAATTTCCCCTGTTTGGCAAGGGCGACGCCGTAATTCAAATGGGCGCGTTCAAAGTCCGGACGAATGCGGACAACCTCGGAAAACTGTGCCTGTGCTTCGTCAATTTTTTCCTCCGCTGCCAATTCCATGCCGAGCAGGTATCGGGCCTGCCAGAATTTCGGGTTCATCCAGACGGCGGCGTGAAAATAATTGACGGCTTCATTCTGCTGATGCGCGACAGCCGAAGCAACAGCCTGGAAAAAATAGGCCGCCGGTCCGGCCGGCTGAAGGTCGGCGGCTTCGTGATAGTGAGCCACGGCTTGATCTAATTTCCCATCGCATTGTTCCATGAATCCCAAATTCAGGTAAGTCTCGACATAACCGGGATTTATCTGGATGACGCGGGCGAAACACTTCGCTGCTTCTGCCGTTTTCTGCTGATTCGCCAAAATCAACCCCAACTCATTCAAGGCCGGCACATAATCGCTGCGGATGGCCAATGCGCGCGAAAAGTTTTTTTCCGCTTCACTGGTATTTCCCTGCTGCACAAGCAACGAACCGATTTTGTAGGGGGGCGCGGGAGTCTGCGGCAATAATTCACCGACAATCTGCTGTTCCTTGATGGCTTCCGTCAGATCGCCGGTTTGATCCAGAAACTGCGCAAAATTTCCGTGCAAAAAATAGTCGTCGGGAACCAGTGCCAGCGCGTCTTTGTACATCGCACGGGACTGTCCGCGTGTCTCTTCATTCATTTGCGATTCCAATTCTTTCAGCTTTCCCATGTAGAATTTGGCGCGTGGGACGTCATTCAATTGGTCGGTGAAAGGCGGTTCGGATACGCGGCTGAAATTTTCCTGCCAGACGCGATAGCGATCCCACGGGGAAACCGCCAGCCGGCGGTCGCAAACTTCCGATGACGCCCATTCGTTTTTGCCGTGGGTCACAATGGATTTTGGAAGCAGTTGCGCGGTTTGTTCGGCAAACGCGCGTCCCAGCAAATAATTGCCGTCAAAGTTCAAATGAACATGTTCGTAAAACAACTCGTTGCCGGGAATATTTTCCGGGGAATTTTGCGCCAGCATCCGGGCCGCATCCAAAAAATAAACATTTTTGTCAGCACGGGCGTCTGCCGCATCCTTTATGATTTGATTGATGCGGGTGTCCGCCCGAAAAGCGAGCGTGTCATCATCCCGGGCCAGTTCAAATTCGCGCAGGGCTTGATCGGCATTTGTCAGCGCCAGGTCGCAGCTTCCCATGCGGAATTGCAACTCGGCGTATTGAGGATCAATTGCCGCCGCCTGTGCAAATTGTTTGAGCGCTTCCTGATAATCTCCCGACGATTCGAGGGCAATTCCCTCCTGGTAAAATCCGTCCCATTCCGTTTTTTGCGTCTCGCTCAAGGTCGTTGCGTGAAGCGAAGCAAACGGAGCGCAATCCTTCAAATTACTGCCGACTGTGCTCAAAATAACCGGCACACCGGCACTGCGTCCAGCGTGCAGAATATCCGCCAGATTTCTTTTAAAATTATCGTAAGCGCGCAGCCGGTTTGGATCATCATACCGAAGCTGATTATTTTTGAACATGTTCAGTCCGCTCCACGTTTTCGGAGTTGATTCATGAGCGCCCCAGTGCTGCATCGCGTTGTCGAGCAACTGCCCAATCTTGGTCGCTTTTATCGCGAGATCGGCGCGAACCAAACTCACCGATGGCGCACGCGGACCAAACACGGTGGCCGCGCCGAAAGGCCCGACCATTTCGTTGTTGCCCATGTAGATGATCCACAAATCGCCGTCGCGCCGCGCGCATTCACGTGCGATGGGCAAAATCGCATGCGAGTTGATCGCCGTCATCGCCACGCAGACCACCTCGAAATCCGTTCCGGGAAAGCGTTCGCGCAGCAGGGTTTGCAAATAACGACCGGCGCCGAAAGTGGGATCGGGATCGCCTTGCGCCGCGGATTCGCCGAAGAGAAAAATGCGATATGTGTTGGCCGGTTTTTTTACGGGCATGCGCAGCGGCACCGGGGTGCGGGCCAAAGCGGGCGGAAAAAATCGGTAACCGAAACTGTCATTGGGGACATAATAATCCTGCCCGTTGATTTTGGTTCGGAGAAAAAAACCCGTGGGATAGCCGTAGCCGGATAAACGCAAACCCAACTCAAGTCCGCCGACGATCATCAGCGGCACCAAAATCGCCGCAAAGATTCGGAAGAGCCACAGGCGAGGGGCGGGAATGCTGTTCCTCAATTTTTCAGGCGGGGAACTCTTTCCGTCCGTAGAACGGTTTTTTTTTGGAAAATGCTTTTTCGGCTTCAAACAACCTTGTTTAGCAGGATGAATTTGTCGGGTAAACAAGAATCACGCCGCCCTTCAAATCGAAAGAAACCTTGCCTTTCGGGTGAGTTGAATCGAGAACATTCATTAAACATTTAAGTTCGTTTGAGATGGTGGTGTCTTTTAGAGAAAGTTAGAACTGTTTTTGATGAAAATCCAGACATTTAACCCCCTCCACATACCCCTCCACACAGTTGGAAGGGTGCTGTTTTGAATCCGTCCTTTGTTCGCAATGACTTTTGGCGTTTTCCGCGTATTGAGCCATCCCCGACTTCGTCGGTTTTTTGCCCTCATGGGCTGTCGGGCTGCGCGTGGCCTAGCGGCCATGCTCGCCCAAAAAACCTCCTCGTCGCTGACGCGACAAACGGGTTCACACACGGACGGGTTTGACGTGTAAAGGACACCGAACGTCCTTTACAGTATAACACGAGTTTTGACGGGTTAAACGGGTGAAACCGCTGGCGCGTAGATCGGCCAAAGACTTATGAGATTTTCGTCTGTCGGCGTCTTTTGGGACTGTGCCTTTCGTCGAAAAACATCATAAGACTTTGGCCTGTGGAATGAGCGGGCGAGCCAGCACGCCAATATTCTACGCTTCGCTTCAAAGATTGTCGTGTTCGCTCACAAAGACCCGCTCAACGGGTTTTGATGGGTTGACAATTTGCAACCTTGAATGATGATTGTTACCTATGAGCAACATCTATATTGAGCACAACAAAACGACTAAAGAATACGAAGCGAAGACCGCAGGAAATTCTACTCCAATCGCTACCGGCCTGACACAGAAAGAGGTAGAGGACAAGGTGAAAATACTATTCCCCCACGTCAAACCCGACGTGGAGCGCGTCAAGCACACTGAAAAAGGCGTGCCGGGTGAATGGCGCAAAGAGTGAGCATGTTTCTAACGGGTTAATCCGCCAAAGACTTGAGAGCTTTCTGCGCCGTTCGTGGATGTCCGCCTCCGCCCCCTTAATCCCCCTCCGGCTGGACACGCCCTCACGTCTTGAAACATCCCAAGACTTTGGCTGGTCGGGCGGGCGAGCAGGCGCGGGCTTTCCTCCATGTTTTCAGAAACCCGCCCCCGCTCGCTTGATCCGCCCTTACGGATTTTTACGGGTTAAGACGACGAATTCCGGTCAGAGCCGGAACGGGTATGAAAAAAGCGTCACGTCTGGTTGCGCGAATCTCAAACATTATTTATTGCGATTGACCACAAACATCTACAGCGTAAGCTCTTTCAAATGGCCGCAGACGATAAGACAAATGCACCTACCGTCGAAGAAATCTTAACGGACGCCCGAACTGCGTTGGCGTCTATCAAGATTTGTGCGGAAACTTCAAAGACCATAGCGGCTGAAGCCACAGAATCTCAAAAGTTGACAGTAGCTGCACTCGCCGATGCCAAAACGAAACTCGACGAAATCACAAATGCCGCGACGCAAGCGATTGCCGCGAAGACAAAAATTACTGACGAACAAGCCGTTATTGCAACAAAGTCAGAACACATCCAGAAGGCACAGGAGCACGCAGACAAAGTTCGAGCTGATCTTGACCGTGAATTGACGGCGGCAAAGGCACAGGTGACAGCAGCGGAAGCTGAAAAGACCAACACTCAAACAACAGCAGCGACCGCCGCCAAACTGCTCAAGGAAATTCAAACAGCTAAGGGGTCAGGCGAAGCAGATGCTGTAAAAATTGCGGCAGCTTTGAAGACCGCGGAGGAATCGGCTATCTTGACGAAGGGTTTGGCCGACAAATCTGTCGAAGTGGAGGAACGAATTGTAGCATACGAAAAGCGGCTCACCGAACTCGATACGCTTTGCGCCACACAACTGAAGACGATAGAAAATTTACTCCCCGGAGCAACAGCGGCTGGTCTTGCAAGTTCTTGGGACGAACGACGCAAGACATTTCTAAAACCGCACAACCACTGGCAATGGCTGTTCGTCGGCTCTGTGCTGGCAATCGTGGTGCTGGCTCTTTCTGGTTTGATACAAGTCTATATGGCTAAAGAGCCCCCAAAATGGGACGAGTTGATGCTTTTGTGGCTAATCCGTCTGCCAATCGCGGGCGCATTGGTCTGGTTAGCTCTGCATGCGAGCCACGAAGCAGCGCTCGCCAAGCGACTAGAGGAAGACTACGGTTACAAAGCTACAGTGGCCTCGTGTTTAATGGGATTCCAAAAGCAAATATCAGAGGTAGGCAAGGATGCGGCGGCGAACCCATCGCTTGCTAAACTCCTAGATAATACTCTCACGACGATTGCGGCTCCGCCGGGCAGAATTTATGACAAACACAAGCTGACTACTTCTCCAAGCGGTGAATTGGCAGAGGCAGCTAGAGTCGCAGCCGCGATCACCGGAGTAGCCAGACCTGTTAAATAAAACGCAGCCACGCTGAATCCGGCTTCGCCGGATGCACGAGTTTTCCCCCTCGCCCCTCCAGAGACCGTTCGCCGCCGCCCTCTTTCCATTATACCAGCCGCTTCGCGTCCGGTGCGTCAAGAGTGCGGGACGGCTCACACCGCCACGCACAAAGGTCGAATTTACGAGTTAATAAACAAGCTTCCATGTCATACATCGAAACGTTTGAGTCAGAGCTTACCCTAAAGCTCGAAAGCGGAACGGAAAGCACGGCGGAAATCGTGCGCTTCGTTTCCGAGAAAGTGCTTGAGAGCTACCGCAACGGCATTACCGCCGGAGGCAAGGGCGCGACAGTAAAGCGTCAGGGAGAGAGTCGCCGCCCGTTTCCGCCGAAAGCCCGATAGTCGAGAGGCTTCATTATGAGCACGTAATCTGATATGCTTCCGTTATGGCCAAGGAATTCATCACCCACGAAGCGGGTAACGACGAAGCGTGGATTTGCGTATGTGGCAATACGCCGATCTCTGAAGGCTTCCAATCGTGCGATGCGGAAGGCAACGAAATTGAACCGAATGCGGGCGTTTGGAAAGACCTCTATGTCTGCGACCGTTGCGGCAGAATCATCAAGCAGGACACGCTTGAGGTCGTCGGACGAAAGCATATCCCTACAATTATGCTGAAAGAGTAAATCTTCCAGAAAAAGCCCCGCCACGAGCGGGGTTTTTTCGTGTGTGGCGAGGGGCGTCCCCGCCCCCCAACCCCCTACCGGAGTTGCCTCCCCTAGGGGGCAAATGAATTCGGCTTGACGGAAGCCAAAACACATTATACCCAATCACTGAAATCAGCGCCGTAAAAACCAAAACAAAACATTATGGGCAAACCATCAAGAACTGTTCGGAAGAATAAGGACGGATCAATCACCAGGTCGCACACTAACCGAGACGGTTCTGGTGGCTCAAAAACCACCAGACCGGGAACTTTTTGTGACAAAGTTATTTCCAGAACAACATGGGGCAAGAAATAGCCACGCCGCACATTCCTTTTCAAAATAAAAAAACCTGAAAAAACACGCTTTCACCAAATCCCAAAATATGAAATTAACGATCAGACGCAACCAAGCGGACGTAAAGGGTCTTTTCGGCGGGCATAAGGGAGTTAGATTTAGCCTGTATGGAAGATGTGACGTGAATGAAGCTGAAAAAGCCGTCATCGCAAAATATAAAGTTGGTGATTATGTTCTAGGAACATATCAAATAAAAACCAGAAGCGAGCCACTTGAATTCAAGATCACGGTTAATGGAATCATTTCTGGAGAAACGGTAGAGACCGACGACATTCAAACTTTGCTGGAACTTGAACAATCCATGAAAGATGGTTGTAAAAATCTACTGAACCTTTTGGCGGTTATGGGCACGTTTGGCGGTCAAGAAGTTTTTGAAATTGATCTTGAAACCGCCGAAAGACCGGCGCAAAGTCATCAAGACAGACAGCAAAAACCACCGATTCTCTCTAAACTGGTTGAAATGAAAATCATAATGATTATTATCGCAATCGCAGCCACGTTCAAATGTAAAATTTGCGGCGCATAGTGAATCATTTTTGCCCACGCCAATCCCCTTGCGTGCCGATAGGGGGCAAACCAATTGGTATTAGACGATTGCCTTCTCAATTCTATTATCAGTGCAAGTTGAACTAAAATGGGCGACATGATAAAGCCACTTGAACCGCCGGACATACACCATGCGCGAGAAGCACAGGGCTGGCTTGAACTTGGCAACCACCTCGAAGCGAATGAGGAATTGGACAAGATCACACCCGAACTTCGTGTGCATCCCGTTGTGCTGGAAATCCGCTGGCAGATTTATGCCAAAGAGAAAAAATGGAGTGCTTGCGTGGATATTGCTGCAACCATTATCAAACTTGCGCCCGACAATCATCGTGGCTGGATTGACCGTTCCTTTGCTTTGCATGAATTGAAACGGACGGATGAAGCGTTTGATAATTTGCTGCCCGTTGCCGATAAGTTTTCCGACGTGTGGACAATCCCTTACAATTTAGCCTGCTACTGTTCGCAGTTGCAACGTCTTGACGAAGCGGAAACGTGGTTCAAGAAAGCTATGGCAATTGATGAAAAGACGGTTAAACAGATTGCGATTGATGACCCCGACTTGTTGCCATTGTGGGACAGCATGAGCGGAACTTCGTGGAAACGAGCTTAAAAAAAATCCAAAAAATTGAAACTGCTTGTGAACAACCCGTGCATTATTCACAGGAAGTTAACTGTGATTTCTGACAGAAAAGCAATGGAAACGAGGACAAACTAAGTTTTTGAGTTGTTCACCGTAGTTTACCGCGCGGCAAAAATTAATTTTTTTTTAATGTCCTCGTTAAAGTTGTTCTAGATTCTTGCATCTTTAAGGAAAAATTTATTTTTGCTGTTTTTAATGCAATGAACGCGGTCAGAAGCGCAATAATTGACGAAATTGTAGGAAGAAACATCTTAAAAAACTTCATGGATGCTTCATAAAGATTTACCGTATTTGTGATTTGATGAATCACGAATCTTAAATATCACAAAATGATTGACGCTGCAAGCGATAATTAAAAACACAAGCGTATTTACGCTGGTATCAAACATTCCGGCGAATCGTTTCTGGCATTGTTCACCAGCGGCGAAACGCGGTGACATTCCATGTCTTCGGCATGAAAAGGCCGCAACAAGTATTTTACGTCTTGCCCGTTGCGCCGATCATCAATCCAGTTTTGCCATGTGTCGGGATACAAAATGACAGGCATCCGTTCGTGAACGGCGGCAACCATCGGATTTGCGTTTGTCGTGATGATTGAAAATGTCTCAAAAACGCGGCCTGGCGGTGTTTCGTCCAAATCGTTGAATTCAAATTCGCCGCGAGCAGGCGGTTTGATCCACCGTTCCCAAAGTCCGGCCATGCAGAAGAACGATTTGTCCTTCATCGTGAAACGAAAAGGCGTCCGCTTTGTTCCTGACAACTGCCATTCGTAAAATCCATCGGCAACCACGAGACACCGCTGAAAATTAAACGGCTTCTTGAAGCTGGTTTTCTCGGTAATGGTTTCGGCACGGGCGTTGATCAGTTTGTCGCCGATGCCTTCATCCTTTGCCCATGAAGGAATCAGGCCCCAACGCATGAGCTTCATTACAGGTTGGTTGTTTTCCAAAACAATAACAGGGGCTTGCTGGCGCGGGGCGATGTTGTAACGGGGTGCAAAGAACGGAATGCGGATGATGAAATCAATCAGCTTCGCAAATTCGTCCAAAGTGCCAGCGGCGGAATATCGGCCACACATATCGCGTAAGAATATCTTGGACGGTGAGACAAATGCAGTCCAACCCAAAAAGCCGCATCGGGATTCAACTTTGCTTATCCTCACGTCATCTTAATAACAATATCATCGTATGTTATATTTAGCATATGCACTGGACTAAATGGCCGTATTGGTTGAGGGGAGGAGTGATTGGAATAGTAATTGCAGTTCTCTCCTTATTTTCAACACAATCCTGTTTTTACCTCATAAAGACATCTAATCCTCAGTCTTTGGGTTTACAGTGTACTCCATTTCTACTTCCTATATTTATTTTCTTTTCCCTGTTAAACAATTTTTTTCCAGCAACTTGGTACAATACTTACTTATTCATGAGCGCCCTCATTTGGTTCGCCATCGGTACTCTCGTCGGTGTTCTTGTTGGGCACATGAAATCTAGGAAAAGCAGGTCTTAAAAGAAAAGAGTTCACTTTTGCTTATCCCCACGTTGCTTTTTTTATCTGGGCGGGAGCGGGGTATAATTCCAAGCATGACTTTCCTTAAACGTTACGAAAATGACCTCATTTCATTAGGGTCTTATGTATTAGCTTTTGTATGGTTTTCCCCTGCGTCAACGCTATTTGGTTCATATTGGTTAACCTGGTTTCCAGCACCTGAATCCATTGCTATTAAATATTTATTTATAAATTTTAGTGCCATTCCCGGTTTGATTATGATTGCGGTTGGAATTTATTTTGCTTTCAAGAGCAAGAAGCTTAAGGAGTCGTCCTGGATCGGTATCTTTCTCGGGAATATCGGGATACTGGCTTTACTACTAGGTCTTATCGTTTATGCTCTTAGCTTTGGTTGGAGTACTGCGATGCAACATTAAGATATTATTTTGGAGCACTTAAACATACCTGTTCCCGCTAGTCGATGGTAGTCATTTATATCACCAGAATGTATACGAGTCCATGCATAAAAAAGAGCCCACCCGAAAGTGAGCTCTGTGGAAACTGTAAGGAACTTAATACGGTGCTACCGCTCGGTAGAACCGCTGACTGTAATTCGTCGATTCAGGATCGACGAATGGAACTACGCCATTAGAATTGACAAGAACTGCTATATCCACCCAATTGACAAGGTCAGTTGATGCTTGAACCTTGTAGTTGAAGCCCGAATCTCCCGTTAATTGGAACACTGGCAAACCGTCGTATGTGTTAGTGGTTACAGCGAGCGTGAACGGCTGACTCACCCCGATGTATCCCGTAACGACGTTTGTGATGGATACTGTAGATGATGAACCGTTCGTAGCAGCGTCTACTCGGAATCCGAGCATGTGCACGCTATTCGCTGCTGCTGGCGGGAAGGAGAACACGTAGTGTTCCAGATTGGAGGTCACCAACGACTCGTCGGCGAAGCCTACGGCATTCGTGTCCCAATAGACTGACAATTCTCCCGCACCTTGCGGAACAGTCGTGAATTGAGCGTCGAAGGCGACATAGTTGATCGGATTAGTGACGTTGATGAACGTGGCCAACCAAGCTGGACCGTCACCTGTCATGTTAAGACCCGTGCCGTTGTTCTGAATGAGGCCTTCCTCGACCTGTAGTGGGCTTTGCCCTTGAGCCGAGAAGTTCATTGGGTTCGATGGCGCTGTGCCAGTGTTATTTTGGAACAAGGAAACACAATCGGGATCGGGAGTACCAAGAACCAAGGGTGAGTTGCCGGTCTGGTAGAACCCAATGGAGTCCCAATTTCCTCCTTCTTCACTCAGCGGAAACCCGAACCCATCATATTGCGAGTTCGTAGCTCCCGTGATGGTATTCATGTAGAAGTCAATCGGCCAGTAATGAGTCGATTCCGTCTCTTGGCACGGTTCACTGACTACGCCTGAAACCTGCACATACCCATTGAGTAATGTCTTGTTTGTATCAAGATATGTTACATCAACGGCATATGCGTGATTCAGTGACCCTTGGGTCGATGGCCATTCACTTCCTCCGGTCTGTTGATCCTTAGTGAAGTAATCATCGGCCCAATTCGCCTGATTGCCGTATATTGATATGTTATTCAACAACGGATTGTCCAACAGGCCAAGATTCCATGAGGGAGCAAACCCGGTATAGGGATCGAGGAATGTGCACTGAATAGTGCAGGCGTTGCCCAGCTTAGCCCTAATAACTTCCGAACAGGCTTGGATTACTTCTGCTCCAGCGCTGTGGGCGATGAAATGGAAGTTAGTCCAATTTCCAGATGCCAAGATTGCGTTTCCCAAGTTTATGCCTTCCATCTTGGCATTGGCGAGAACGTTCGGCATTCCCGGGATTTGGAATTGGGGAGAGAACACTATATTAAAGTAATTTAGTTCAGCTCCGTTTGTCCATTTGTGTCCTTCCACCTGCCAATTGGTGATATTATTGCTAGTCAGATATGCCGATATGCTGTTCGACATCTGGTCTACCCATGCTGTGTCGGTATCCGGGACATCCCCGAACGGTATTGCGCCGTGAGTAATGACGATAAGACTATCCTTGTTCGTCTGTTGAGTGATCCCGTTTCCGTATGCGGGATGTAATTTCCCTGTCTGAATCGTCGGCAGATCATTCGGATCGACAGGATCAAGTAGAAACGCATGCGTCTGACCTGATTGGTCACCCGCGAAGCCAACGATTTGTCCCGAGGCATTAATGGCGGTCGCTTGTTCAAGAATCAAGCCCCAGTTTGTATTGACCAGAAGGTTGTTCAGGTCATACATTTGACCTTGCAGCCACACAAAGGCATGGCTATCGCCATTCGTCAGGAATGAGTAACCCACCACTTGACCGCCATTGTTTACCCCATAGGCTATACCACCTGCATAATCAGTTCCCAAGGAACCGAGATATTGCATTGTCCCGCCAGAGTATAGGAAGGGTTGCTGATCAAAGTCATCAGCCTTATATGCCCAACCAACCACCTGCTGGCTGTCATTAACACTGCAAGCCTGACTAGAGCTGCCGCCCAAAGTGCCGAGATCATGTATTACACCTCCCGAAGAAAGGAAAGCGTGATCTTCGCCACTACTGGTAGTGGAATCGCCCACGACGTCAGCGTTATTGTTAATTGCACTGGCCGAGCTTGAATCGCCGCCCAAAGTGCCGAGGTTATGTACAACACCTCCGGAATAAAGGAAAGCACGCGAGGAGGTATACGTATTTGATTCTATGGTCATCGCCACTTGCCCATTACTGTTGATTCCGAGAGCAAAACTTATGTCATTATTGTTTGTATCAAGATTCTGTATTAAGCCATCCGAATACAATACGGCACGTAGCATCGAAGGATTGCCGCTGCTACTGATCTCTCCTGCCATCTGCCCATTATTATTTATTCCATAAAATGAGCATAGGTCATTGATATTTGTATCAAGATTTTGTACAGAACCATCTGAACACAGGAAGGAATGCTCTGATAAAGGATCATAATTATCAACCACAACAATCACTTGGCCATTATCATTAATCCCATAAGCCTGACCGTAGCCTCCACCCGGAGCCCCAAGATCTACCGCCACATACATCGGTGGATCTGCTTGCTGGCCGTCCGGCGTCATGCCGCCGCCCGCAGGCTGATAGGCCACCTTGACCTTTGATGCTGTCGTTGCCGCCGATATCGTTGTCGGCGGATAGAGGTTGGTGCCCATTGCCTGAAGCTCAGACAGAAACCCCGAGGGGTATATGTTGAGCGGAGCCGTCTCACGGTTCACGAGGATATCATTCAATATCACCTGTGCCGATTGCTGGGTCTGGCCGAATATGTCGCCAGCCAGCACGAATACGAGGAGGACAATAATTGCCGCAGTTTCGAGGAATACGTTCATTTTCATAGCTTTTTTTCATGTTTCAATGTTCCCCGATTCCGTCGGGTTTCGGTGATTCTTTTGTCAAGGATCAGTTCGGTTCGCATATTCTCATATTTGTAACTATTTGTCCATTAACGACATATATTGATTACACTGTACTCCGTGCACTACATAGGCGTTCAGGCATTCGTCCGATGCAGAATAAACATGGTAAAATCTTTCCCAATGCTTTGCGCCAAGCGAAAACTTACCGGCGAGATCGTCACCGCATATTTTGCGAACAAGTCGCAGGCTCCATTTTCCTGCCCCGAATGCAGTGACCCCGTCATTCTCAAAACCGGCAGATCAAGGGTGAATTATTTCGCCCATGAAAATCCGCTGATGTGCCGGTATGCGGAAAATGAAAGCGATGAACATCGCCGGTGCAAGATGGAGATTTTTCAAGCACTTCAAAACGACCCCCACGTCCTCAATGTCGCGTTGGAGCGTCCGCTCGGAACAAACCGCCCCGACGTGAGCGCGGAAATAAATGGAGTGCCGGTTGCCATTGAGGTTCAGATCAGTTCGCTTTCGCCGGAAACAATCGCATACCGGACGATGGAATATGCGCGGAAAGGAATTTATGTTTTGTGGCTTCTGCAATGGACGCCGAAACTTGATGCCAAGCGTTATACACCGCGTTTGTGGGAAAAATGGATTCACGCCGCGTATTTTGGCCGTGTGTATTACTGGGCTGAAGGGCTTTCAGTCGTCAGTTACCATTTTGATCCCCATCTCAAATCAATCCCTCAAAAATCGTGGTATTCACCGAAAGGGAAAAAAATCACAGCCAGCGGATACACCCGCAGGTCAAAGCGTTACCGAACGGCGATTCGCGGCAGGACGTTCAATCTGGCAACAGATTTCGGCCCCCGTAACCGTGACTGGTGGGAGGGAAAAGACATCACAATTCCCGCCGCAAAACTTTACGTTGACCAACAACGGAATTCCGTTCCCGCCGAGTTTTACGAAAACTAATTTTAATCCGTTTCCAAAAATCTTCGACAGCCAGACTTTTTCCCGATAAACTCGCTCCGTTATGCGGCGCATTCCCGGAAACAAACTGGAACTCGGTATGGTGGACGGCAAGGGCGTTCCCCTCGAAATGACGCCCGCAATGCGTTCGACTCATTTGTATTGCTGCGGCTCGACCGGCACCGGCAAATCCAAAATGCTCGAAAGTCTCATCCGGCAGGACATCAAAAATTGGCACAAAGACAAATGCGGTGCTCTCATCATTGACCCACACGGCTCGCTGTATAACAGCCTCATCAATTGGATCGCATGGAATGAGACATATCTGAAAGACGTTCCCATCGTGCCGATTGATTTGCGGCAAAATGACTGGACGATTGCTTACAATGTTTTACGACCCCGCGCGGTGGCCGACCCCTCCGTTGTCGTGAACAATTTCGTGCAGGCAATGGCGTATGTCTGGGGTGCGGACGGAACACAAACCACTCCCCTTTTTGGACGCTTGGCAAAAGAAGTTCTTTGGCCGGTGTATGAGAAGAAAATGACGCTGAATGAGGTCAAATACCTGATTGACCGCACCAACAAACGTATCCGCACCGAACTCACGGAAGGATTGACAAAAGATTCCGCCACCCAAGGCTGGGAATTCTCCAACAATCTTTCGCCCAAGGATTTTAACACTCAATTTTCAAGCACAGTCAACCGCTTCTACAATTTCCTCGATACTGAAAAACTGCGCCTCATGTTCGGCCAGAACGGAGCATCCCTTGATCTCGGCAAAGCGCTTGAGGAGGGACAGATCATCATCGCGAATCTTTCAACCGAAGGAGCGCGGGTGTCAGAGGAAGACGCATCGCTGTTTGCGACCTTACTTTTAAGCGACTTGTGGACAGCGGCCAAAGAACGCGGAAAGGGGACGGAGGAAGGCGATATGAAGCCGTTCTATGTTTACGTTGACGAATTCCAGAATTTCGTCACCCCGACGATTGCCAAGAACCTCGACCAAGCGCGCGGCTTCGGACTTCACATGACGCTCGCCAATCAATTTCCCCGCCAGATTCTTCACGCCGGAGCGAACGGAGCGCAGGTGTATGATTCCGTCATGGCGAACGCCCGCAGCAAAATCGTGTTCAGCCTCGAAGGCAAAGAAAACTTGGAGCCATTAGCCCACTCCTTGTTCATGAACGTGATGAACCCGGACGAAATCAAACACCAAATGTATTCGGCCAAGGTGATGGACATTGTTGAAGAGACGCGCACAATCATCAGCACCAGTGAAAATAGGAGCGAGGCCACCGGCGAATTTACCGGCCAGACGGATACCGAAAGCGCAGGTGGCGCAATTCATGATGGAGGTCAGCAGGATGCTCGTTTGTGGAATCAATCCAGCGCAAATTCAGGCGGCACATCAAAGATAAAGGCCAAAGGAGAAGGCAAAACAAAAACAGAAGTGCCGTTTATCCGGCACATAATGGGCAAGGAGGAATCAAACCGCCAATTTCGACCGCTTGACGAACAGTTACACCGCGCTATGGCCGCATTGCAAGATCAACAACAACGGCATGGTGTCGCACGGCTCGTTGGAATGCGTGCGCCGCTTAACATCGTGACGCCGACAATCGAAAAAAGGCCCACATCGAAAAAAATGGCCGATTCATTTTTAACCCGTGTGTATGAAAAGCTGCCGTTTGCTTTGCGGAGCGTGGAGGCTCACAAGCAGATCGAAGATCGGCAGCAAAAAATTGTCGGCGGTTTTGTACATGCCGCTGCCACCGAGCCAATAGCGGTGAGGCGAAGGATTAAATAGTGGACGGACGACGAATTTAACTGTGAAATGGTCGGGCATTTCAATTAAAGAAAATTTATTGTAAAATATCGGTGTTGATCGCTTTATGCAAAGAAACTGCCTTGTTTTGACGCAATTGAGAAAAACCAGCGACTACAACGACTTTGTTGGTCGGTTTTATCATTTCCCCGATAAATATCTCGGCCAATTCAAAAAATTGCCGATTGAATTCATTTACTACGAAGGCACTGAATACGGTGAGGGCGTCTTTTTCGGTTACGGCAAGATAACTAGCCAACCCACAAAGGATAAACGAGAAACTGGCCATTATTTTGTCGAAATTACCGACTATAAACCGTTTGTCGAGCCAGTCTCACTTAAGGACGGAACAGGCAAAATTCGGGAATCGGCATCTCCCCATTACAACGCTCAAAATGCAGTCCGTAAGATTGACGGTGAACTTTTGGACGAAATTTGTCTCGATGGAAAAATCCGCCTCAATTTCAAGGCCGATGCACATTTGATCAGAGTTTTGGGAGAGCAACTCATCGCCTCGGAAAAAGTTGGCATCCTCGAACTCATAAAAAATGCGTATGACGCTGCTGCTTCATATTGTCGCGTGCGGATTGAAAACGTGCCGTCATTACTCGCGCTCGACAAATCGGAATATCTATTCCCCGAATTACCAGGCCCGGTGATTGTGATTGAGGATGACGGTTGCGGCATGACGCGCGATATAATTGAAAATGGATGGTTGCGGCCAGCCTCTACATTTAAGACAGCCGTTAAACAAAACATTAAGCAGGAACACGCAAAGGCCGTCGCGCAGGGCAAGTTGGGTGCCTACAATAAATTGATCGCCGAGATCAAAAAAGAACGCGGTGGACGTATCCCACTTGGAGAAAAAGGCGTCGGTAGATTTGCCTCACATCGGCTTGGCCGGCGTTTGTCGCTCAAGACCAAAGTTAGCGAATTAGATTATGAATATGTTTTAGACGTTGACTGGGAAAAATTTGAGGCCGGAGACGAAGGGGCCAAAGACCTCGAATCGGTAGGGATCAGTCTTTCACGTCAAAAACCCTCACGAGACTACGGCAAAAAAGGATCGGGCACGCAATTAGTAATTTACGGTGGGCGCGATGGTTTTTCATGGGATGCAGAGACACTTGATGACCTTCATCGTTCCATTATCAGCTTAAACTCCCCAAATCCGACGCCTAAAAACACAAACTCCGAACTGGGATTCAAAGCATTTTTGGAATGTCCGCAAATCGGCGCATTTTCAAATGATAATGCGACAGCCAATTTCACACCTACGTTTTCATTCGATGGTCTGGTTGATGAAAATGGCATTCTGGAATATACGTTGAAATTCCAGCCACCGAAAAGTGTGCCGATGCCCGAAGAAACGACTGGCGAGAAAAAATTTGATATACGCAAGGCACGTCTTGATTATTGGAAACAGGCCAGCGGAGACCAATTACGAATGCCGGAATGCGGAGCTTTTTATCTGCATATTGACGTATGGTATCGTAGAACGCCTTGGATTAGTAGTGCAGGCCCGGACGGAAAAGCATTTATTGATTACCTTACCAATTTCGGCGGCATTTCTATTTTTCGTGACGGAATAAATATTTTTCCAGCAGAATGGGGTGCCGAAACAGATTGGTTGAATTTAAGCAAGCGGCACATCAGGCAAGGATTCAGAATGTCCTATTACAATATGATAGGAAATCTGGAAATCAATCAGGTAAATAACATTGACCTCGTTGACAAGACAAACCGCGAAGGATTAATCGAAAATCGCGCACTCAAGGACTTAACAGAGCTTGTCCATTCAATTATCTCAACGGTTATCGAAACAAAGTTCATAGGTAAACGTGACGAGCATAACGATCTAACCGGAGAGGTTATTCGCGATCCAAAGGTATTGAAAGATTACGCAAGACAGGGTGTATCCCTGATAAGCGAAATTAAGGGAAAGTATCCTGTCGAGGAAGACCCCTTCAAAATTCTTGATTCATTTGGCAAACGCAGCGAGCGCGGCGAAAAATTGGTCAATCTTTCAAATTCGTTAAAAAATCTCCAGAAAAGCATAGACCTAATACAGGAAGCGCAAGATTTGCTTACGGAGCAGGCTGGCTATGGTATGGCGGTCGCTGTTTCAGTGCATGAGATCGCTAAAATAGCATCCAACTTCTACGCGGGGGTTTCCCACCTTTTGAAAGCGGAGAAACCAGATGTAGAAAAACTAAAAAATCTTAAAGAAGCCTCCGCTTCCCTGCAATCAGAGTTGAAGCGTTTGAGTCCGCTTCGAGCAATCAAAAATGAAGCACAAATCGAATTTGGAATAATTAAACCAATCAGCTATGTAGTCGAAGTATTTCGTTCAAAGTTGGAGAAGGCGGGCATTGTGGTGGAAGTCAACGGCACCGAGAATTTTCAGACGTATGGCCGCTACGGTGCATTGATCCAAATATTTTCAAACTTATTTGATAATAGTTGTTATTGGCTCGGCATGGTGTCTCGCAAAAACCGTAAATTAAAAATTCGCATCGATTCCCATCACAAAACAGTAACTATAGCCGATTCTGGCCCTGGCATAGATGAAGTGATATTGCCATATTTGTTTCAACCGGGTTACAGCTTAAGAGTGCCGCCAAGCGGACTTGGGCTTTATATCTGCAAATACTATATGCAGAGCATGAAGGGCGATGTTTATCTCACAACTAATCGTGAGAAAATTGCGGGCATGGGCGGCGCACAAATTACACTTGATTTCAGCGCAGTTCCCACCGAACGACTTGTCGGCGGGAAAAAATAAATATATGCGCTACTCCGTCTGTATAATTGATAACGACATCCCCGCCGCCGGAGTGCAAGCCCAAGAACTGAACATAAAAGATTCAGAGCTTTTGAATACCTCCAATCTTCAATTATTGCTTCAAAAAGAAAATTGGACTGATGAAGTAATCCGAAATTTAACCCAAACGCTTCTGGAACAGAAAGACGATGATGGAATTAGCCCAAAATGGGATGTATACGGATTTACAAACCCTTCCCTTTATATCAATACCATTGATAATGGCTTTTTCCGTTCCGATCTAGTTGTTTTTGATTGGGAATATCCAGGGGTGGACTCAGAAAGTGTGCTTAAGGAAATTCTTAACAGAACATTCAGTTTGGTATTCATTTTTTCCAAAGCTGACAAAGAGCAAGAGATAAGAACAGTTTTAGCCAAGCCAGAATTTCAAGAGTTCAAGGAACGGTTAGAATATCTAGATAAAACAAAAGCAAATGTTGATCAGACAAATGTGCTTTTACAAAAAGCGGGGCAAATGTATGCGAACAATTTCTCTTTCCGGTTTGCAAGTGTATTGAGAAAGAAGGCTGTGCAATGCACGGATAAAATTCTTTCAGACATGGGAAGGGCTTCGTTAAACGATGTAAAAAATCATGTGGTTATTGGCGACGGAGGCAAAAAGGACTTTATAGATTTTCTCGCTGAAAGATTCAGGACATCCATTGCTGAAAAAGATATTTATGATCTGGTTGAACAAATACCGGAACCGGGAAACGGAGCAGCCGCGCCTGATGCAACGCTTGCGGCAAAAGTGTGGGGATACCGACTCTATTTTCATCACGAAAATGGCGATAATCTTGTGAGGCGCGGCGACATCGTGAGAATTGAAGGCGTATTTCGTATGGTGTTGTCTGCTGATTGTGATTTGCTCCGTATATGGAAAAAAAATCTTGGTATAATAAACATGGTGGCTTTGCATGAATTGGATCAAAATAATGCTGACCTCAAGACCTGGCTTACATACTGTGTAAAGCCCGAGAAAATTCCCGGCAAGATTTCAAGCTTGTTGGGAAGAATTGGAGACCTATCGGATGGCCCTTTTGTTCTTCCATTTGTTCCCGTTGAACAAGGAATAAAAAACTTCGTTGCCATGCCGAAGGAATTAATATCGGAAAGAATCGCCTTACCTGATGGCTGGAATAATCTTTCCCATGCGGATAAAAATAAACATCCGATGAGATACTCTAATTGGCTGGGTGCTGAAAGAGTTTGCACGATATCCGAACCTTTTCTTACGCCAGTCATTCAACATGTTTTTAATTCTATGGGAGGAACTGCGGTTCCAGATTACCCCGAACACATGAAGGAAATTTTGGAAAAGGTGCTAAAGGACTTTACTGGACCAGCCGTAGCAGCACCACCGTTAATACCACAAGCAGTATGAAAAAATATTTCGCAATTGATTTATTTTCAGGATGCGGCGGACTATCGGAAGGTTTAAGAACCGCCGGATTTGACGTGGTAGCTGCATTTGATAATGATGCCGATTCGGTAGCTGCATATCGCTTGAATCATCCAGATACAGCCGTGTTTGATTGGGATATACGCGAAGTTGATACCGCCGATATCAAAAAGATTCTTAACGGCAACCCCCTACATTTATTGGCTGGCTGCCCGCCTTGTCAGGGCTTTTCTTCCATGCGTCGGCTAAATAAAAAACGCAACAAAAGGGACGAAAGAAATAATCTCGTTTTGGAATATCTTCGCTTCGTCAAGGAACTCAAGCCACTTACAATAATGATGGAAAATGTTCCGGGCCTAATCAATTACTCGCTGTTCAAGCAAGTTTTTCGAGAATTGGGAGAATTGGGATACGACCCAAAAGTGCAGCCAATCAGAATTCAGGAATACGGAGTGCCGCAACGTAGGAGACGATTGGTTTTGGTTGGATCATTACTTGGCGATTTGGAAATAGCCAAACCCACCGGAGAAAAAGTTACCGTAAGGGATGTTATCGGTTGCCTTGAGTCCGTGTCAAAAACAACAGACCCGGTTCATAAAATCGTTGCTTCTCATACTCCAGAAGTGATGAAACGCATAAAAGCCACGCCTAAAGATGGTGGCAGCAGGATGGATGTGCCTGAATTTGAACTCGACTGCCATAAAGGAGGCCAGATTGGTTTCAATGATGTTTATGGCCGGTTGCGCTGGGATGATTATTCCTCGACGATAACTGGCGGGTGTCTAAACCCTTCAAAAGGTAGATTTTTGCATCCCCAAAAAAATCGTGTCATTAGTGCTAGGGAAGCTGCACTTCTACAAACATTCCCCAAAACTTATAAATTCCCGACCGACATAACCAAAGCGTCTCTTTCACTTTTGATCGGTAACGCGTTGCCGCCAAAATTTAGTCACATACAATCGAAGAACATTATGAATCATCTTAAGCGACAGGGCGGCGACATTAAACGTTCCTTTGCGTCAAGTTGTTCGGATTCAGGAAAGGTTGTATGATTATACTCGATTCGGCATTTCACATTGGACTGAAGGCGACCCAGATTTCGTTCAGTCCGCTTTCTTCCAGTTTCTCATACACGCGGATTATGAAATCAAAAGAAATGGCGCCGGCAAATTGAGCAACCGATAAATTTACAAAGAAATGAGCACCAAACTACAATCAAAAGCAAAAGTCCGCGTCCGCAGGCTTCATCAAAAGAACCACCCGATTTCTCGCGCTAAAATTCGACGGGGGCATAAGCAAAGCATACCGTATCATGCCAACGGCAATAGCACACCACGGCAGATTCGATTCATTGATCTTTTTTGCGGCATTGGCGGATTCCGAATGGCTTTTGAGCGTGCGGGTGGAAAGTGCGTGTTCTCGTCCGATTGGAACGAGCAGGCGCAACGTACGTATGCGGCCAATTTCGGCGAGACTCCCCATGGTGATATTCACTCCATCGCATCCCTTGAAATTCCCGATCATGACATTCTTTGTGCTGGCTTTCCGTGCCAGCCATTCAGCATAGCGGGTGTATCCAAGAAAAATGCGCTGAATAAGCCGCACGGATTTTTGGACAAGACGCAAGGGACTCTCTTTTTCCAACTTGCGCGCATCATCAAAGACAAAAGACCGAAGGCCTTTTTGTTGGAGAACGTCAAAAACCTCCGCTCCCACGACAAGGGACGAACCTATGAAGTTATCATGTCCACATTGAGGGACGAACTCGGTTATCATGTGCAGGACATGATTTTGGATGCAAAGCTTGTCCTGCCGCAGCACCGTGAGAGGGTTTTCATCGTCGGGTTTGACCGGCCTGTTAATTTCAAATTCCCCGTCATCGAACGGAAGCCCACAAAGGTGGCGGACATTCTCGAAGCGAAGCCAGCTCCAAAATATACCCTGACCGACCATCTGTGGAATTATTTGCAAAATTACGCCGCGAAGCACAAGGCGGCAGGCAACGGATTCGGTTTTGGACTGGTGGATTTAAATGGCACGACGCGCACTTTAAGCGCCCGGTATTACAAGGACGGTTCCGAAATTCTCATCCCCCAAAAGGGGAAAAATCCGCGCCGCCTGACACCGCGCGAGTGCGCACGTTTGCTGGGTTATCCCGATGATTTCAAAATCCCCGTGTCCGACACCCAAGCCTACAAACAATTTGGGAACAGCGTGGCGGTGCCGATTGTGGAGATACTAGCTCATCAGATTGTACGCTATGTTCGCGACTTAACAGGTTCCCCGTTGAGGTTCAAACAGATCAAAACAATCCAATTGGAGTTTGGCGTGGCGGCCTAAAAAATAAATTATATGTCAAACATCACTTTTGATCGAAAAACAGCAATCAAATATCTGGAAAAATACCTTGCGCCGAACAAGGCGCGCGGAATGGCCGGACAGGCGGCACTTTTCTCCTGGCTGCGGGAGGAACGCCAAAAGCGCCACGCGCAAAAATGTTTCACCGGCTGCTGGCTGTTGTCTCCGAAGGACGACTCCGAACGAAAAAAGCGCGTTTGTTTTTTCGTCAACTCCCGCTGTGTTGAAAGCGCCGACGACGTGAAAATGGAATGCGAAGGATTGCTTGAAGACAGATTGTTCCATGCTGTGTGCGGAAAATTGGCGCAATGCGGCTTGGGGGTCGTCTTCACGGTGCCAGTTGCGAACCCCGCTCAGCGGGAAAACATGGACGAAATTGACTGGCATTTCTTCCGGTATTTGAATGAAAAACTCGTCCCATTCGATGGCCGCACATTTTTTGAAGGATGGGCTGGCGGCAAGGGACGCGCCGTCATCAACAAAACAGGTTGGGATAATGACGTAAACACGAGGTTTGAGAATCTGGACGACACCGATCTCACGGCGATGGTGACGGCGCAGGCGTTCTACTACGGCTTCCTGAAAGTCAGGCTGCGCAAGTCCTTTACTGATGCATATGATGTCGATTGTTTCATCGCCTCTCATCAGGGAACGGTTCTTCCCGTTGAGATAAAGGAGAAATCCCCAGGCGGCGACAAGGGTAGCGGTTTCTTCGGCATAGACGCAGGAAGGATACTTATGCTTCTTCGGCTCTGCCTGCCAGTGGACGCGAACGCCGCCTATGTCGTCAGGGAGATTAAGGAGGGCGGCGGACGCGAATTTGTCGGATGGAAGGTGCTGACGCTTGACCGGCTCGTCATGAGCGCCTCGTGGAATTTGCAGGCTGGCGGTAAGGGAATGGGCGGTGGAAATACGCAGACTGTTTTAATGCCATACAGCCTTTTTGAAGACCTTGACGACAAATGGTTCGAGGATTCTCACCTAAACGCCATCGGGCAAATTTCTATAAATGTGAAAAAGAAGGCCACCGAATTCCAAACGGAGATTGAATCCCTCTTTTCCCCGAAATAACGCAAAAATTTTCCTGGCCAATTTCTGGCAACTTGGTAAATCAGACAGCGGCATGAAAAAATATATTTACATACCCAGTTGCAGGTTAATCTGTAGGCCGAGACGCCCCTTTTAGACCGTGAAAAAGACCCGTAAAAATTCCAATCTTGCCGGCAGTCGCATTCTGATTCTTGCCGGAGAGTTTGAGGGACAAGAAGGTGTCTGTTTGGGAACCGGAGCCGATCCGGGAACGTGGGCCGTTTCCCCCGACGTCAGCGCCACGATATTGAATTTAAAATTCGAGAAAGAGTTCGCCCTGCTTCTAGACCTTTCCGGCAAACGAGAAAACAACTGATAGCTGCATGGCCGATGTCTTTTCCAAAGCGAAGCGGTCGGAAGTGATGTCGAGGATTCACGGCCGTGGGAACAAAAACACGGAACTCGTGCTGGCAACATTGCTCCGTCGGCACCGCATATCAGGTTGGCGGCGGAATCAACTGGTTTTCGGAAAACCGGATTTCATTTTTCCGGCGGCAAAACTTGCGGTATTTGTTGATGGCTGTTTCTGGCATGGATGCCCAAAGCATGCCACGAATCCGAAAAGCAACCGCTCATTTTGGGCAAACAAACTGGGCCGAAACAAGGCACGTGATCTCGTCGTGACGCGCAAGCTGCGAAAGCAACGCTGGCGCGTGGTGCGAATTTGGGAACACGACCTGCGGCGCGCTGAACAGTGCATTTCCAGAATCCGGCGGGCACTTGAACTGAAGGGAAAATAAAAAGGCTGCCGGAGGGGCAGCCTATGTTCTTTCACCGTGGGGCGTATTCGTCCATTTCTTGTTCTACGAATCCGGCATCGGCGAACATCTTTACTATGCTGCGAATCCGCGCATCCGGGCTGTCCACGAAGTCATGGAAGAACCAACGCCCTTTGTGCGGCATGTCCACGAGTTCCTTACCATTGAGATCATTCAACTGATCGGGATACCAGAGGAAACCGAATACGGTTTCGCAGCGGCGTTCGTCTGTCACGACTAGGAGGACGCCGTATTCCGGTATTACCCGGCATTGGCCGATTACATGGTCGTAATTCCAGACCTTTGAGGTGTCTAGCAGCGTGACGCCTTTGAGACGTTCATCGATTACCAGAAGCCCATTCGTGATTCTGTGGACGAACAGCTTTTGTTCGTCGGTGGCAAACGGACCATTCACGACGAAAGTGGGGTCAAAACCCAAGTCTTGCGCCTTTTCCTCGACCGTCTTAAGGAATTTTTCTAGTTTCGCAGCGGGAACGATTTTCGGCGCAGCGAAGGTGTAATAGTAACTGAGTGGCATGAGTTTTAAGCTCCTTTTAATTGTGTTCCCAGTTTCATTAACAGATTTTCGTCAATGAATGCTCTGAAAACAATCCGAATTGATTTTAGCACAAGTTGATTTTGGTTAACACTAGGACAGAATTGGCATATTGCGATCAAATCTTGTTTCTGTGCCGACTTGACCGCGAATTGATATACTTTCCGCATGGCCACATCGAAAAATGACACCGTGCAACTGCAAGCCCGTGACCTTGCACTTTTACGCGGTTTGTTTGAGTGCCGCACAATGACCACTGCCCACGCGGCGGCGCTTTTTTTTGACAATAAAATTGACGCTACCTATAAACGTCTGCAAAAACTTAAAACCGCCGGATTTCTCACGGAACGCCCCCGTCGTGCCTTTGGGCCGTCAGTTCTATTTTTAACCCGTAAAGGCTTGGTTTTGCTTCAAAGCCGTGGCGTCTTGAATGATTACCCATCGTTCGACTTGTCAGCACTTGAACGTCGTGCCAGCGTGAGCGACCTCACCATCCGCCACGAGCTTGAAGTAATGGACGTAAAGAAGGCGTTTCATACGGCAATTAAAACGACGCCATCATTCACAGTCGAAGAGTTCACCACTTGGCCGCTACTGAATGAATTCAAGGCGTATCGGCACGATAACGGCGCATCGGTTTTGGTAAAACCCGACGGCTTCATTCAGATTCACGAAACAGAACCGGGTGGAAGCAAATTCAAGTGGACATTTTTTATCGAATTGGATCGTTCGACCGAGAAACAGGAAATTCTCATCGCCCGCGCCGGTTGCTATTTCGATTATTACAAATCCGGGGGTTTTGCCGTCCGCATCGGAGCGGCTCGCTCTGATTACAAACAATTCCCGTTCCGCGTGCTCATGGTGTTCAAGACGGCGGAACGCCGAAACAACACCGCCGAGCGATTGCTGCAAAACAATTTGCCGGTTTCCAAACAGGTCTGCCTGTCCACACTTGAGGAAGTGATCCACGACCCACTTGGCGCAATCTGGACGAATCCCGTCGACTACCGCGAAGCGACCAAAGGAACCCCATTCGATCCCGAACGCCGAAGCTCGACGCGCAAATATCGGCATCAGCCGGAGCGCGAGGCTTTGGTCGAATCAAAGGTAAAAAAATTTCGGCTATTGGAAATTAATTTTATTTCCCATTACGGCACGATTCCACAAAGTTGACAAAATCTTCATTTTGAAACTGCTTGGTTTTTTCCCAAACCGTCTTTGGAATCGGCAGCGAGACGAATTCCGAAATGTCTCGCCGCAACTCTTCATAATTGATGACCAATTGATCGCTCATCGCGTAATACACGCTGTTGACATGATGAATCACCATATTGACAAACACTTCTTCCGCACCATTGACCGGCTGCTTTACCGTATCGGCCAAGGCATCACAAACACGCTCCAGTTTTGGATTATTTAGAAATTCTTTCCAGATTTCACGATGGCTTCCAGTTATTGTGAGCAGGTTGCCAACTTTCTGTGTTTTGGTACCCGAACGCAGTGAAAAAACTGCGACCCACAGACTGCCGATGATGCCGATGGAGCTGAAAAGATTGAACCAGTTTTGAGAAACCCATTCCCATATTGCCATCCCGCTATTCTACCATAATTCAGGGGCGGTCGGGAATATGTCGCTTGGCGCTCACCAAGAGATTGCGCGGCAGCCGGACAATTCGCTCATCGGGGGCACATCCAGCAGTTGGCGGCAGGTTCGCAATCGCCGCCGCCGTGATGTCCGTGCCGATAATGGCAAAGTCTCCGTTGTCGAGTTCCCAAATGTCGGGACAGCCACGGCAACCGGAGCATGGTAGAACATTCGCGTCCAGGTCAGGGCCGATTCTGCGTAAAAACATAATTCACTTCTAACTATGGTGAGATGCCATGTCAAGAAAAATCAGGATAATTTCTCGGCGTGGCATCAGATAAAAAATCACAACAAGCCGTGTGTTCGCGCGTCGTCAAAATTTTACGCCAAGAGCGTGAGAAGCGTGAGCTTTCAATGAATGTTATCGCCGAGCGCGCTGGATTGTCGCAACAGATGGTGAGCTATGTGGAACGTGAGATGCGCAATCCAACGCTCGAAACTTTACTCCGTATTTCCGCAGCGTTGGAAATTGATTTTGCGGCAGTCATGCGGCAAGCGGGCAAAAAATAGCGCATATTTAATAAAAAGCGGCCTCTCACGAGGCCGCGTGCGCACTTCACATCGTGAAGCTCGTTTTCAATTGTTCAGCCGACAAATCCGTCGGCTGCTTGTTCTCACCGAGTTTCACCCATCGCACGAAGCGATGCGGAGACACCTGAATTAGCAATGATTGCGCGCAGCGTTTCCCGGCCTCATTGCGGTTTCCTGTTTGGTTCCCATCCGGCATGAGCCAGATACGACCGGCAGGCTTCACCGATGACACAATCAATTCTGCTTGCCGCTCCGAACAATCTGCGCCCATGACACTGACCGCATTTGGCAGCCCGTTTTGATTGAGCCACCAAACCGAGGTGAATCCCTCGACGACAATCAGATCGTCAACCGGCACTTTGAATCGAAAACCGTTGTAGAGAAACAACGTCTTTCGGAATTCAAAGATTTTCCCATCGCGCTTGCGCTCTCCGGGCAGGCGGTAGCGCGGATTTTCTTCCGTGATCGTCGAATCATCCACGACACGACCAGCGTAGCCAATGAGCGTACCCTCGTCGTCATGTAATGGAATCGCCAGCCGGTCTTTCAGATAGCCACGCGAACAGAAGCCGAGACCGAAATGTTCAATTGTCTCTTTCGTGAATCCGCGATTGAGCAGATACGGATGTTCGTAATCTAGTCCCTTGAGTTCAAAATCAAGAGGAGCGTTCACGACCACCGGCGTTTCGTCTTTCGGCTTCGCTTCCGGCTGCTTCGCGGTTTTCTCCTTCGGCTTGTTTCCAAGTTCAGGACAAAACCGCTTTTGTAATACGGCGGCGACTTTGTGCAGGGCCGCGCCATCTTTCGGATCGGCTTTTTCCATGAGAACCGCGAAGTCCAAAATATTACCCTTCGCTCCACAGCCGAAGCATTGGAAAATTCCTTTTTCCAAGTTTGCCGAGAACGACGGTGAATTTTTCTTTCCGTTGTGATCCGGCAAGGGGCAGAAGCCGTGATGCTGTTTGCCTTTACGCTTCACCTCGACTCCGTAATGCCGGAGCACTTGTTCAAAGTCCAATTTTGAACGAAGTTCTTTGAAGTCAATCCATGTGCTCATCAATAATCCTTTGGTAGTAGAACGGTTGTAACGCTTCTGTCCCATTCGGTGATGATCCAAAAGCGTATCCCTTGTTTTGAATCGTATGCGGACAGCAAACGATTCCCTTCAACGAGTGCGCGGTCGTTTGTTTGCCAATCTTCGGTTTCCAATGTTCCCCAATCTCCGCGAACATGGCGGCCCAAGGCGGTGAGGATTTCGTCGTTTGGAATCTGATTGAGCGCATTTGGTGTTGCCACCGTTCGACCAAATAAGAATTTGGGCGCGGTTTGAATATCGGCCATTGAATCTCCTTTGGTTGAGTGTGAAAAGAACGAAAAGTTCCGCATATTATTAAAGCAAGGCTCAATGAAGCCGTCAATATAACTGGCTTAAAACAGGTAAGTTACATTGACAAAACGACCGCTTTGGAGCTATAATAACCCCTAGAATTCTTACGAAATCCCCGCTTTCCTTTGGCAGTTAGCCGAAGCGGTTCAGTGCATGCCGGAGGAAGAAGCGGGATCAGAAATTAAAGGATACTATACAACCACATGAATAAATACATCATCGCGCTCTCATTGTTTTTTATACCTTTTACTTCTTTTGCCGCACAGCCTGCGTGGCAGATTGCTTTGGAACAGGCTAATACCGCCGCGGCTTCAGCGTACCAAGAACAATCAGCTCTCAATTCTCTCCAAGGTTTTATTGCTATAAGTACAGCTATGCCTTCAAACACGTTTACTCCTGGAGGTATTCTGGCCAGAATCATTTTTCCAACGACAACTCCCCCAGTTTCTCCTACTAGCTGTTTCAAGAGTAACAGGGGGACGGGATGCTATGTAAACGGTATTTTAGTTGGTTTATCATACGGAATCTAATAATCATACCTATGTCCACAAATCCATGGAGTGAAAAGGCGTCGATGTGAGGAACATTATAGAGAGGCCGTTCCTATTGACTTTTATGCGTATTTGGTGCTATAATACCGTCAGATTTCTTCCGAAATTTCCCTGATTTCCCGTTTGCAGTTGGCCGAAACCCAGCACATGACGTGATGGATTTCATTAACTGCCAACCTCAGGAAAATTATGAAGAAGTTCTTTGCAACCATCCGCCGGAAATTATTAAACCGACGCGTCAATCGGGAAATCTTTGACCAGATTTTCCCGCATCTCAATCAGGAGGCCGATCATGGTTGTCCGTTCAATTCCGAGGAAGAATATGAAAAGCAGTGTCTCTACGCCGAACTCAATGCGAAGTTGAATTTTGAACTCATTGAAAAACGTGCGGCGAGGCTGCCCGAAGCCTACGGCAAAGCGTTCCGTTACATCGCCTACCGCGACCTTGATGAGCGGTTGAAAATATATCTGGAAATCGCCGACGAGCGCATCCAACCGGAAACATGCGACCCGCGTTTCGTTGCAAGACACGCGTAGTCCAAAACAAAACCCCGTTCGCAAGGACGGGGTTTGAATTTTACATAATATCCAAGTGATCCCGCGCCCACTGGTCAATCAACCTGTTTTGCCGTTCAAGTTCCTGCGGATTGTCCTTAAATTTTACCGCAACCTCCGCCTTTTTGCGCCGGACGATTTCAGCACCAGTCATGTTGCGATCTTCAAAATTTGAAAAACTTTCCTCGACAGCCTCTTTTTGCGTTCTTGTTTTTGGCGGTTCGAGAACATCCTTGTATCCCTTCAACTCGATGTCTAGTTCTGCCTTTTTCACCTTGCGCTGCGTGATTTGTATGTCCTTGTCCAGCTTTGCCACTTCATCCTCGTCTTTGTCATCCTCAATCCGTGCGGGGGTTTGATGGAGGTGCTTATAGAGGCTTGTCGCGTAACCAATTTTGACTTTATCCCTGCTTAAAAAAATCAATTCGCCACAATCTTCATGGTGACATTGATACGCATTTGGTTCATGCCCACAACTGGAACAAACGCCGACAAACGGAAATAAAGTTGCATTGGTGTGAACTTTCGTGCAAAGCCCGCAAACCCAGGGCGTATTAGTAGGAATATCTCTTTTACAACTATCACATTGTATCCAAATCACCCTGTCTCTTATTACTCTGACATAAATAATCCATGCAACAACGGCGATTAAAATTAAAATCATCTTTAATGCGGGCATTAAACTACAGAAAATAACTAGCCAGAAAATCAAAACAACGAAGCCGACCCCAAAATAAATTAAATTGCGATGCTTGTATCGAAATCTTGCAGTTAGCGGATCATTCATAATTTCTGACAGGTCAGTTCTTCCGATGAAGCCAGCGCCTGATTTTATTTTCAACAGTTTCGCGCTTCATCGCATATTTTTCCCGCGAGCGTCCGATAATCGTTTTGCGGTGATCGTGCCGCTCGCCCCAAACCGGCAATGTCCGCGCGATGAATGAATTGCCGTGTTCGCCGTCTTTTAAAATCCGGGCGCAGATTTCGTGGTTGCCCAAATCCACGAATCTTTGTGCAGGATATGTGTCGCCAAATTCCCTTTCAAGAAATTCCGCATCCCTCTGGCCGACCCGGAAGGCCACCATTGAGCCGACGTTGCCGAACACGGCGTCCCGCATTTCAGGCCGTAATTGGCTGGTGTATTGGTGCGACAACGTCAAGCAAAGCCGATATTTCCGCGCTTCCGACAGGATGGACACGAACGAATCCGAAGCGAACGACTGGAATTCGTCAACGTAGAGATAAAAATCGCGACGCTCCGATTGTGGCACATCCGCCCGCGACATGGCCGCAAGCTGGAATTGCGTGACAAGGAACGCGCCCATCAAATTGGATTTGTCCGCGCCCAATTTTCCTTTCGACACGTCCGCAATAAAAATACGCCCGTTGTCCATCATGAAGCGGGCGTCAATGCGACTTCGTATCTGCCCCAGTATATTTCGCAAGTGCGGCGACATGAGAAGCTGCCCGACTTTGTTTTGGATCGGCGCAACCGCTTCGTTGAGAAACACCCGATTATATCCCGCGAATTCACTCACCCAAAACGCGCGCACGAGCGGGTCTTTGATTTGCCGCACTACCCACGCGCGATACCGTTCATCGGACAGCATCCGCTGTATGCCGAGCAGACTCACGTTGTCGCAATCCAAAAGGGCAGCGACCGTCGCATACAAAATGTATTCCATTCTTGGCCCCCAAAAATCAGGCCAGATGTTTTTGAATGCGTTTGTGATACCGGAGGCGACCAGGTGACGGGAATCAGGCGGAGTTTCCCCAAGGAGATTGAACCCGATCGGATGTTCCAAATCCGCAGGATTGAAATACGTCACGTCTTCAATACGGTGGCGCGGTATGTAGTGCAGTAGTTCGGATGCCAAATCGCCATGCGGATCAACAACCCCGACGCCGTGCCCGGCGCAGATGTCTTGATTGATCAGATTGTGAAGGAATGTCGTCTTGCCGGTGCCTGTTTTGCCGACAGCGTAAAGATGATGTCGCCGGTCGTGCGGAAGCAAAACAAAGGGGCGTTCCTGTCCCCATTCATCACGAGCACCTAATACAATGTGCCAATCATCCATATTTCCAAGCGAGCCTCTACTCCGCAAAGAAAGGCCCACCGGCCTTGAGTGGAGGGCATTTCATTGGCGGCATACGCT
>Ga0207066_1014_pt1 | contig 48629 bp, 42 predicted proteins | sample Alteio_BWMinCont_24_FD_153490 | JGI IMG/M metagenome (GOLD analysis project Ga0207066, IMG submission 153490) | Enriched cells from forest soil in Barre Woods Harvard Forest LTER site, Petersham, Massachusetts, United States -... | ecosystem: Environmental > Terrestrial > Soil > Temperate forest >...
GGCCTCGGCAACTTCAAGCGGTCGACATATTCCGTCGACAGCTCAACTCGATTTCTTTCTTCTGGAGATTGCTCTATCAGAAATCCCAGGCGGAATTGTCGTGTAATCAGGTTGTTCAGATGCTGCACGAGATTGGAACCGAACATTGCTTCTTTTCTAGGGTTTGCCTGGCTGTTGTTCATTCCGTTGACGAGATCGACAGTTGTAATGTTGGGGTCGCCGCCGACAGCAAAATTCCAGCCTTCATTGCCGATCTCAATTCTGTAGGCAGCACGTTCAGTCCGGAACCCACCATCTCGCACTGCTTCGACACCGGATGTTGATAATGGCCCACGATAGGGAAATGCAGCTTTCGGGAGGAGTCCCCACTGAACGTAGAAAGGGTGATCCATGAGATTCTTGCCCAACAAACCGCTGCTGTTCGCGACGCCATTCAGCGTGCTATTTGCGTTCTTTGACATCAAAAGCAAACGTGGAGTCTCAATTGCATGCGCCGCAACGATGCAAATCTTCGCCGACACACTACCGCTCGCGCTTTGCGATCCGAATGGATCGTCATACTGAAGGTACTTGATGTCTGTTACGCGCCCGGAAGCATGATCGATCATGAGTTCACTTGCCACGGTCTGATGGCAGAGCTCCACGTTGCCGGTAGCAAGAGCATCATTGAGTGTGATCGTGGGGTCGTACTTGGCTTGTAATGGGCAGATCGGAATACAATTCGTGTTGCCTGCACAAACCCTTCGATTCTGATAAGGCTCCGAATTGCGTGCGGCTGGAGTACTCTTGACGCTATCCTTGGTCAGGACGATCCCATCGATCTGCATACCATCGATTGCGCTCGCGATGGCACCGTCGATGAGAGATTGAGGAATCCTGGACATCGGATAGTCTTGCGAGAACGTCAAACCAAGGTACGTCTGCTCCTTCCGGTCAGCTGATACACCGAGTTCACGCTCGGCCTTGCAGTACCAGGGCTCTAGGTCGTCGTAACCGATCGGCCAATCCACAAATCTCTTGTATTGTTGGCGCATCCGAAAATCATTCGGTAGTAAGCGCAGGCTCGTTCCGAGCCAGTGCAACGCGGTGCCACCGACAGCCCGCTCGTAGGTACTTGAGAATGGCCGCGGACCATTCTGGATAAGATAGCTCTCTCGGGGGTTGAGCCAAGACTGAGCTTTGAGTGTCAGGACGGTTGGACGACCCGCATTCGCAGCGGCGGGGTCGGTGAGGGTACCACCCTTCGTGAACAGTTCCGGGATATAGGGACTTTCGGGCACCTTCGCTGACGCCAGGTAAAATCGAGTCATACGCTCGTTAAGATTCGTGGGTTCAGGGCAGCCGGCTTCAAGGATTAGCACTTGTTTCCCGGCCACGCCTAGTTGCTTGGCAACAAGGGCCCCTGCCACTCCCGATCCCACAATGACAGCATCGTAACGTGCTCTACGAGGTTTCGGAGGCATCGACAAATCTCCTAGGTCATGCTGATGAACTTCTCAAGTTCCGGCGGCTCTGCAGACCAGTTGCCAAACTGCAGCTCGCTGTAGCCCATCGGGTGAGCTTGCGCAACGCGCCAAACCCAGCCCTGCGTGTAGGCAGCTGGCGAGATGACTTCAAAAGGAACCAGAGCCTCGGCGGAATACCGTCGAGCGGTGTAATAGTATTTTGGCGAATTGACGGCCTGATAGCTGTGTTTCTGGAGCAATGCGGGGTCATACCATGCGCCCAGGTACCATGCCAGGATGATACTGCGTGCCAAGAAGCGCACATCCTCCCCAGAGAGATTCATGACGATATTGCCAACCTCTGGATCAGCTTTGTTTTTGTTGTAAATCTGGAGCATGCGTTGGAATACTTCAGGGCGTGCGTCCTTTGTTTTCCTTAAGTACTGCGATTTGACGTTAACAGGATCTATGTTTGGTGAGAGCTTGATCGCTGGGATTCCTGTGAGTTCGGAAGAGAGTTGCACGAATGAATCTAGGTCTGGGTCCTCGGGCGGAGTCTGGGCCATGGCCGTTATGGGAGACCCAACCGTACCAAGGGCTGCGGTGACAGCCAGCCCTACGAGCAGATTGCGGCGACTCAATTCCATCTCGATATCCTCCTAATCCTCCTACTTCGACGAACGTTGCACCTGCGGTTTATCCACTGGCCCCTGGGCCTTCTCGAGTATGTAGGTGAAATCAGAGCGAGTGGCTGGTTGATGATGCGTGGTCGCATTGTTATGACACGCAATGCAACTGGAGGTGGCAATCGGAGTTCCGGCCTCCTTATCTTGCTGGCTGAAAGTCTCAAGCGTCGTATTTGCGAGGAATGTCGGAAATGGGGCACAGGTCGCGTCGGGTAGTTGATCAGGGTGTGGGTCGGACGCGCAGGGGTCGCTTGGCCATTGCGTGGTGATCAGGTCATAGTTTTTCCACACTGTTCTTTGCAGCCATTTCGACTCATGAAACGCGGTGTTCAGTACTCCAGCATCTTTGAAAATCGGACTCGGGCCCATCCTCACGATCTGGCTTTTGAATGTGCTTGGGTGCAAGAACGGGTCCCAAGCTGGCCGCTGTTTATCAGGCTCCCACGGTCTTGGCGGAGTTTCGTTGACGGGACACGAATCTGGGAGACAGTCGGGATTGTAGAAGTTATAGGGACCCTTGGCTTTTCGGCTGTCCGCCTCTTGCGACGATGGAACATTGCGGTCATGCTCAAAGGTCGTCCATATCCATTGCTGCCGGTCATCTGTTTTATGGCCGACATGAAAACCGATCAGGCCTAATTTAACCAGGCGGCAGGGTTCCGCCGATTGCGGCATGTAAAGAAGTCCATCGATTGCGTGAAAGGTGGCGTTCTCGCTCGCTCCCGGCTTTAGGATCTTCCATGACGCTTTGACCATGACTGCTCCGAGCGTTCCATTGCCTGTGTTATCATCGCGCGTTCCACTGGGGAAGTTGATCTCGCCTGAGAAATCCCGCTGACCCTTGATGTTGTACAAAGAATTGTCAACAATGTATTGGAACATTTGCTGGTTCAGGAAGATGACAAAAACCGCATAGTTTCCGTTCTGGTCAAATAGCGGGCCACTTTTGAAGGGTTCGTTGTAGGTCTCTTCCATCTCCATGTGAATGATCATCATGCCCGGCTTGAATTTGCTGGCGCACTCGGCAGGCGGTGTGGGAATGTTCGGGTTGGACCAAGGAGCAGGCTTTTCACCGCCAGGTAGCATTACGTCAGGCAACTGTTTCCACGTCTCCCAAAATGTCCCATTGTCGCTGGCGATCGGGTGCACGCCGTCTGCGGGAGAATTCAATGCAATGAAAGTCAGCCAAGAGTAATAGTCGAAACCATCTTGAAGCCTCGTACTAAGCATTTCTCGTGGCGATGTGTTTTTAGGTTTGTTTTTCTCAATGCTTGCTTTGCAGGGTAGACCCCGAACTCCCTGGCCAACCGATTCAATGTTATTCACGCTGTTTGCGTCGATGCTATCGATTGACAAGAGTTGTGAGTCCGGACAAATAAACTGGGTCCTTGTGGCCCCCGTTTTCTTCGTCACGTCCGGCCCCTGGCCCGCGCGCGCGGTCGCGCACATGAGAAGCATGGCAAGCGAAAGGACTGTTGTCAGCTTGTCTCGGATCACCGGAACCTCCTCGCTCATCGAACTCTTCAAGAACCTTACCGTCTGCCTGCGGCCTTTGTCGTTTTCTCGCTGCTTTTACGGCTACGCTCTTGCGGGACAATCTTCCGCGTTTCTGGCGTTGACGAAAGCGAGCATGAGTTGAACAATATGTTTCATTGTGAAGAGTTGATTGGGCTGGAGAGTCTCCTTATCAATGCCAAACTGATCCGACATAGGGTCATTCGCATTAGCTTCCTTGTTTCTTTCGGTGCCCTGAACACACCTGCGTACAAGAATACTGTCGCGTCTTCAGTCGACGATTCGGGCTCGCAGCCTAAGAGCAAACCCAATCGCAGACGTGACAGGCACGCTAACGTCAAACTAAATTCGCTTTTCCCAGGGAATGACCGACGGCTAGAAGCCCCCTCGGATGAGAAGCCCTTACCTGCAGCTTCACCCTTCACGTCGTCGAGTCGCGTTAACAATAGGCACATCCGCTTAGAATGTCAACTACAATTTATCAAGCACGCTACCGTCTGCTAGAAACAGTAATTTACAGTGTTGAAACAGACTCGCGAATCTATACCCTCTTGGCAAATCGAGTGTAAGCTGCAATTGTTTTGGTAAGTGGATTGATAGACGTGCGTACTCCAAGTGGCCTCATGACGAACCGCTTTAGAAAGACCGCAGTTGAGCAGTCTTTATGTCTTGTTCGGATTTCGTAACAGATCTCATTTTCCGATTGACTCGTGCCGCTCTCAGGAGCACAATCTCGTGCCATCTATAGCTGTAAACGTACGATGCGCTTCCCCATAGCGCCTAATTGCCCGAACGACGGAATGTAAATCAGAAACGATATCGCAATCAGATTTGGTTTTAGTTTGTCCCCTCATATGAACATAGCCTAAGGAGGTTCGCGATGCTTCGCTCTGTCCCCCTTGCCGTATTTGTGTCCGTAGCCATTCTGGCCTACGCTGCCCCGCCACGGCCTCAAGAAGAAAACAGTCCCGCGGAAAAGACACTGCAAAAGGCAGCCGGCAACAACAAAGCTCAACCATCGTGCACCATGCATGGATCTTTTGCGACAACATGCAATCCGTACGGCAGTTCCTCCAAGCCACATGCGATTGACAAGACGTGTGGCATGACCGGGGACGCCACCTCTCTCGGAGACCAGGCACAAGACAAACAGAAGAATAATCTTTGTGCAAACGGTACTGCTCACTCGGTCACCGTCGACGACCTGAAGAATCTGCAGCAGGCGGTAGACAAGAGCGGCATAGACTACGGGAGCACCCACTCAAAACCGCCGCATGCTGGTCCGCCCGCCGATCGGTCAAGCCTGTTCACCAAGCTTTCAAACGGTTCCGTTAGGGAAAGTGACCTCGTTTCGTTTGTCGGCTACATTGTTGAAGCTAAGCCGGGTAGTTCAGAAACCGTAAATTGTCACTGCAGCGGCCCCCTCTCGATCGATGTGCATATGGCCCTAGCTGATCATCCCCTGAACTTACAGAAAGCGCCTGATAGTGCTACTAAGGACGAGAGGAATGCAATCACAGTGAGCAACGATGCTGCTCTCTGTACTAACTCATTCGTTGCCGAGACTATTCCTCATCTGCGCCCGGCATCGCTTGAGCTTACGGCGATGGAGCCGCTCGTCGCCAGCAAGATTGTGAAAGTGACAGGGCCTCTTCTTTTTGACGGTAGCCACCGGCCTTGCAAAGGTGTTACACCTGGTTCGGGAGATCCTTCACGGTTGACAGTATGGGAGATCCATCCCGTCTACAAGATCGAAGTCTGCAAGAACAACAAGCTCGATCAATGCAAAGCAGATTCAGAGAATTGGCAATCCGTCGAAGCCACTGTCCCAGCTGGCAAAAATGCGCAGAAAAGTGATAAGAAAAAGAAGGTTAATCCAAGGTAAGACTTCGATTTCATAATCAGACCCGTCCCACCAAGACCACCAACGGTCTTTTCGCTATGGCTTAATCAATTCTCAATCGCCTTGATCAACGGTTACGAGCGAGATCTTGCAGCATTGCCGTTGTATCGACCGAAGCCCAAAAAACCTCCAGGTTTGAGCTCAAAATACTTGCGAGCTTTCTTTACCTTCTGCTTCCGGACCCTTGAACTCTGGAGTAAAAGGGTCATCACCCTAGTTCTGCCGCCAAATGTGAATGCCGCAAACCGCACCAAGCGTCTCTCGTCTCCGGCGTCCTGTGTCTTCGATCTTCTCAGAAGCTAGTCGCGCTCTCGTGCGCGGAGAGGATTCTACTTACCACGAGTTACAAGCTTACAAATTTATCAGCCAATCCTGGAATTCACTTGCAAATCCAGAATTAGTGAGTAAACATGTCGGGCTATCCAACGGGTTCTCCGACAGCGAGCTTCCTATGACGAGCGCACCGCACTCACTGGCATTCACCTCTGCGAAAAATCTTTTTGCGCATGATTTCCGCTCCCTTGCTGTCAAGGACTTGCTCGATGCACGCGATCAGTTTCATGTGCATCTTGCTCACAAGCCGAACGTCTTCTCAACAGCCATCGGCCTCTATCTGATCCGAACTTCCGATCCGGACTCAGGGAACGACAGCCGCCACCGCACGCGGAGGCCCAAGGCCTCGCCGCGCACCCTCCTCAACACCGTTGTCACAGACTGGTCCTGGCCCTGTATCCTCGTCTTCGTCACACAGTGGCTGACCCTGGACGACCTCCGCTCTAAGCCCGATCAAGTTATCCCTCCGTTCGTTTACATGCCCGATGGACGTATGGTTCCAATCTGCGTCGTCCTCGCCGAGTCGTCCAACCTGCCGCCGCGCGTGGTTGCGCCTTCTAGCTTGGCAGATAGCACGGTAGGTATCGGATGCCCTATCTACGTTGACGCCCAGGGCATGCGCCGGATGGGTACAGCCGCTTGTTTGGTCTCTGACGGCAGCGACTTCTACATACTCACCAATACCCACCTCGCGGGCGAGTCAGGAAGGGCGGTGCGAGCACTCTTTCGCGGTATCCCGCTGCTCATCGGTACAACGCACGGCGCGCGAAATCTTACAGAAAAGACTTTCTCCGAAGTCTACCCGGAGTTGCCGGGTAGAGACTCGGTCGTCAACATCGACGCGGCCATCGTCCGGATGGAAGACGCCACCGCGTGGAATCCAAAAGCTCTCGCACAACCCCTTGGCCCGGTCGCCGACTTTAGCGCGCAGACCGCATCGCTCTCCTGGATCGGTCGCCCCGTAGTTGGCCAAGGTGCTGCCAGTGGCCAGATGAGGGGCGAAATAAAGGCAATATTCTATCGCTATAAGTCGATCGGAGGGCGCGACTACGTCGCGGACTTTGTCATTGGGTCGAGTGCCGACGCCACGGAACCTTTGATGACTCAGCCCGGTGACTCCGGTTCGCTCTGGTGTCTCGATTCCGTTCTTGCACCAAACACGCTTTCACCCTTTGCCATGGAGTGGGGTGGTCAGCGAATCTCCAGTGGACCATCCACCGGCCAGTTCCTGCAGCTTTCGCTCGCCACGTCAATGGCCGTAACCCTCCGTGAGCTTAACCTCGACATCGTCCAGGATCCAACCGCCGAGCGCTCGCAATACTGGGGGCCTGTCGGTCACTTCAAGATCGGCCAGCAGGCCTGCTTCCTGGTCAAGGATCAAGCGCTGCAGAGCTTCTTTACCGCCAACGTCAACAACTTGAGCTATAGCAGCGATGCGCAGATCAAGCTAGCCACTCACCTCCAGGCCGCCGCCGGATTTGTCCCGCTCAGTGACGTGCCGGACGTCGTTTGGAAGACCAATATCAACAGGAGCAAACCGTCGGTCGCCCGCGCCCAGGAGAACTGGAATCACTACGCCGATATAGACTTGCCCGGCGCAGACGGCAAGACACTGCTCGACAACTATCTGGCTGATCCCAAGTCGCTCAACTACAAGGCTTGGATCGCCTTCTACAAAACAGCCCCACCCCCCTCTGCCGCGACAAGCAAAACCATGAACTACGGAGCTCTGCCATTCCGCGTGTGGCAGATCTTCGCTCAAATGGTTCCGTATGCCAAGCAGTCCGACGGAGCCAACTTTCTCACCGCTGCCGGCTGCCTCGCCCACTATGTCGGAGACTCCTGCCAACCGCTGCACTCTTCGCAGCACTCGGACGGCCTCAACGGAGCCTCGACCGGCGTCCACTCCACGTATGAGGACAACATGGTGGACGCCTACGCCGACCAGATCGGCGCGGGCATCGCCGCTGCCGTCGCCAAGCTCACTTTCAAGCCGCGCAAAATCTCCACCGCCTGGGACGCCGCTATGGCCGTCATGGATCTGATGAACTTCTGCCATCAGGCGCTGCCCCCAGAGAAGATCTGCAGCGTTTATAACAAAGCACGGCCCGGCTCCGGCAAGAGCGCCACGACAAACCTAGCCGTTCTCAAAGCCCTTTGGGATAACTGCGGCGACGCCACTATCGAGGTCATCGCAGCCGGTGCCGTCACTCTCGCCGCCATTTGGCAGGCCGCCTGGACCGCCTCCGGCGCTTCCAGCAGCACTGGTTGGCTCACCAGAATCTACGACGGCACCAAAGACCTGATGCCCATCTATGAAGACGATAAGTTCCTTCGTTCGCTGCATCTGCCGTACCTCAGCCAAACGGATCTACCCGGCTCCGACGCTCCGGTTAATCCCCCGACTCCACCTGCCGCCAAGACACCAGCAAAGAAGACCGCCGGGAAGAACGCAAGAAAAACACCTGCCAAGAAGGGGGCAAGAAAAACCGGGCAGACCCCAGCCAAGCGAATCCCTAAGAAACGCACTCGCAAATCCTGATCCACCTACATCGCTGAATGAGGGTACTATTCTTTCGAGGTCTCCGATGAGCTCATCTGAACATATAGCCGTTGACGGTAGTGCTTCCAACGTGCACGCGCCGGCGGTCGTGGCCCCGACCGATCGCGAAAAGTTCGAATTCGACAGGGAGATCCGATTAAGAGAAATCAACCTCAAGGAAGCAGAAGCGACGCGGCTCTCGGAAGAGTCGAAACGCTCGCGTTGGACAAACCCGTTTGTAGTCGCGATTATCGGTGCCGCCGTTGTTGGCTCGTCGCCGACTATTCGTGTTTCTGTGAGCTTCCTGCAAACCCTAGGCTTGATCCCATAATTCCTCTCCTCTGCTCGGACCGTTTTTCGATAATATGAAGCGTGGCCAATTCACGAGAGGATGAGATCCGCAGAGCCCGTGTGGTACTGGATCAGCGCGGCATTCCTTTTTCGGAAGACAATTTTCTCCGCTACATCCGAGTCGGAAATGTCGAGATGGTTGACCTTTATCTACGTGCAGGCATTTCCCCCGACGCAACACCCGATGGGGAGAGTGCGCTTGCGGCGTCAGCTAACCAGGGGCACAAAGAAATCGCCCGAGCATTGATCAATGCCGGTGCGAAGCCTTTAGGTCTTTTGGACGGCCTAAAGATGGGCGTGCCAAAGAAGGACCTTTGGGAAAAGCTGGTCAGTCTGTCCGGGGTATTTACGCTTTTTTCGACCTTGGTCATCGCCGGCGTCGGTTGGTTCTTCACGAGTTCCTATAATAACCGCCAGTTGCAGCTAGCCGCCGCTCAAGCGACTCGGGATCAGGAAAGCAAGGCTTATCAGAATCGGTTAGTGGAGCTTCAAGCTGTCGAAAACATGATTCCTCTCTTAACGAAGGACGAATCAAGCAAGCAAGGCGCGCTCATTGCGATAAGTGTTTTGGCCTCACCAGAGATAGCGACGAGGATGGCGAAGCTCTACGGAGGCCAAGGGTCAATTAACGTACTGACAACCTTGGCGACATCCGGAACTGCCACATCCGGCGCAGTCTCGGCACTGACGAGTATTGCAGCGACCGAGAATGTCGGGAAGTCTGGCCCTGCTCATATTGCGCTTGGAAAGGTGCTCGCTGGAAAAGAGTCTGCCATAGTGACTCTAGAAGCAAAGGCCTTCGGATCTCCGCGCGCGGGATTCTGCAACGGCTTTGTTGTCGATAGCGCCCGAGGATGGATTGTTACGGCAGGCTATTGCGTAGAAAACAGTCGGCCCGAGGACTTTTCGGTTCGACTGAGGGACGGGAGAACCACCTCAGTGTCACGCATCGTCTTGAACAACGATAAGTTGCTAGCGTTCCTAAAGATCGAGGGAGCTCAGACCGAATTCAAATTGAGATTATCGCCCCTCCTGCAAGGCGATACGTTATCTCAAGTTGAGTGGGACTTCCGCATCAATAGCCTTCTCGTAAATGTGGGACCAATCTTGCAATCTGGCCTTATGATATTCAATGCAAAGGGCAACGCAATACAAGCCGCGGGTCTAATAGTGACTCTCCCTGGCGAGCCAAATACTCAACTTGGAGCCGCTGGTAGCCCCTTACTTGACTCAGAGGGAAATGCGGCTTGTATGACTTATCAGTCAGCAAGCACCAACCGGTCTGACGAGCAGTGCGTTGCATCATCGGTAATCGCCGACGCGATGAAAATGCTCTGAGGGACTCTGCGCCAGCACCCCACGGTAGGTACCCATTTCGCGGAAGGTTATGGGCTGCTCACGGGCAGTCATCTTCGATGTTCAAAACGAAACCTCGTGCGCGCCAGGCTCGACCTTGACAAACCTCTGTGATCAATCCCAAGAAATTCGTAAGACCTATGTTCACAGACATTCCACTGGACGACCGCTTTCGGGCCAGAAGTCGACTTGGGAGAAGTTTGCGAGTGATCTCCGCGAAGCCCGTTTCTGGCTAACTTCCTGTTGGCGGACAATCCGCCCAGATCCCTCGTCGCTCGCCTCCTTCGATCAGGTTGCGATCTCGGTACCGCGCGAGAGAAGAGAGAGCAGGACACTCTCCTGCTCTCTCAACGGCGGCGACTTCCCCTCGCTGCTCGGCCATCAGACACTGGCGCTTAAAGCCGACATCACTGTTGCAGTCCCATAAACCGGGCTCCGGATCGGGCGAAGCGCAGTTGTTGCTGAAGCTGCTTGCGGGCATCGTCGCTCAGGATCCTCCGGCTGATCGCGCCTTGTGAGGTACTCTCACCGCTCGCAACACCGTGTGTCGGGGTCGCGAGATAGGTGTGAATTTGGCCGGTGCTGGTCAGACCCAAGCCAGTGATCTCCCCGCGCGAATTGATGGAGCAACCCGTTAGTAGATACAAGGGAGAATGACCCGCAACCAGCGTGTTGAGGTCGGTCATCACGCCCTTCTCCCACAGAAACGCCCGTGGATTGAATTTCTTGTCCAGGGACGCGCCAACTATCGAGCCAGCGTCGTTAATGCTGATGCTAACGCTCGCCACGTCCCCGGAGAGTTTGCCCAAATCCTGCATGCCAGTTTTCCTGGTCCAGAGAAAAGCGTGAAAAGTTTTGTCGCCCCGCAGGTCCGAGTTACCGACCACCTGGCCTAGGTTGTTAATGCCATAGGCGATGTTTCCGCCCGCCTGTCCCGTTTTGCCGCCGAGATCTCCGAGGTCAGTCGCCTTGCCTTTTTCCCAGAGCAGCGCATGAACCGGCACGAGGTTATACAGAAAATTCGTGTTGAAAGTTGCACAAGTGCCCGATCCGCCGACAACCTGTTCGTTGTCATTGATCTCTTGCGCGATGCCATCCGGATCGCCTCCAACCGTAGGCAGTTTGTGAATCACTCCTTTTTCCCAGACGACCGGCTCAAAGTGGAGAACTTGGGGAGCTGGGCAGCCTGTATCCGGCGTCGAGTCTTCCGCAAATCCGGCTACTTCTCCGCGATTGCTGATCGCCCACGCCACGCCATTGTTGCCACCCAGGGTCGAGAGCTGAATCATCTCCCCGTCCTGCCATAGGAAAGGTAAACAGGTGAGGTGGGTACCGAATCCACAAAAATCTTCACCGTTGGGATCGGGAGTGGAGGTTTCAGCTTCACCGGCGGACTGGAATCTCTCGTTGTCGCCAAACGCGATGCTGTTCGGTCCCCCGAGTCCGGGCGCGCCAACGTCGACCTTCAGTTTTTCCAGCCAAAGGGTTGCGTGTTGATTGCCGTCCGCAAGTTTCGACGAGCCACTCACTAGACCATACCTGTTAATGGAGAACGGCTGGCTGAAATTGCCGCCGGACAATGTGCCGAGATCGGTCACGGCGTAATGGGCGGCTGGGAGTGGACGTTGCTGGGCGTCCTGCGCGGCAGCGGTCACTGGAACCGCCAGCGCCGCCAGTAAGCACGCCAAAAGGGACAGCAGAGATTGGGATTTCATGTGGCCTCCTAAATTTTGTCCGCGTTGTATGCGGTTGATCTTTGAGCTCATTTCGCTCTTATCTAAGTAGGCGCAATCCGCGGCGCGAAACTATCATCCGCCGGTCTCTTTATCTTTGAAGGACTGGCCGGGCAGGGTATGATTTCCCGGAGTGTAGGCATGGGGAACTTTGAGCCACCGGTGCAAAAAGAGGGGCAAGCTCCCGATGATGCGGAAGTGAGTGGCTTGCTCCGGGCCTGGAGCGAGGGAGATCGAGCCGCGCTCGACCGGCTGACGCCCATCGTTTATGACGAACTCCGCCGCCTGGCAGGGCGGTACATGAGAGGCGAGCGCCCCGGCCACAGCCTGCAAACCACGGCTTTGGTGAACGAGGCCTACATGCGCCTGACCGATTACAAGAGCATGCAGTGGCAGAATCGCGCCCATTTTTTTGCGGTTTCCTCACAGCTGATGAGGCGCATTCTGGTTGACCATGCGCGACGCCACAATCTGAAGCGCGGGGGCGGCGTGCAACATGTTTCTCTGGAAGAGACCGCCATGGTGGGCGGCGGCCGGGCGGCGGACTTGGTCGCACTCGATGACGCGATGGATGCGCTGGCCCACATTGATTTGCGCAAAGTGCAAGTCGTCGAGATGCGTTTTTTTGGCGGACTCAGCGTCGAGGAGACGGCGGAGGTGTTGAAGGTCTCGCCCGTCACCGTAATGCGCGACTGGAGTACCGCCAAGGCCTGGCTTTATCGTGAACTAACTGGCGAGGCGACCGATGGACCCTGATCGGTGGAAACAAATCGATCACTTACTTCAGGCAGCGTTGGAGCGTCCGCCCAAGGAGCGCGATGCGTTTCTGCGGAGTGCATGTGCGGGTGACGACGCGCTTGCGCGCGAAGTACGCTCGCTGCTTAGGGCACAACATCAGGCGGGGAGCTTTCTGGAGAGTCCCGCTATGGAAGCGGCCGCACTGGCCATCGCGCGGGACCAACGCCAGCAAACGCACGACGATGAAGATTTTCCTGCCGACCGCACCGTGTCCCATTACCGCATTGTAGAAAAGCTCGGCAGCGGTGGGATGGGCGTGGTTTACAAGGCCGAAGACATTGAGCTTGGCCGCTTTGTAGCACTAAAATTTCTGCCCGAGGACCTGTCCCGCAATCCGCAAGCGTTGGAACGCTTCCGCCGCGAGGCACGAGCGGCATCCGCACTCAATCACGCCAATATTTGCACCATCCATGAAATCGGTAGGGACGGTGAGCAATCCTTTATCGTGATGGAGTTCCTGGACGGTGTGACCCTGAAGCATCGCATCGCAGGGCGTCCCATGGAAACCGACTTGATCTTGTCGCTGGGCATCGAGATCGCTGACGCACTGGACGCCGCTCACGCCGCTGGCATTGTCCACCGCGACATCAAGACTGCAAACATCTTTGTCACCAAGCGCGGACACGCGAAGGTCCTCGACTTCGGGCTGGCCAAGCTTTCACTCAACGACGCAGGCACGGAACTGAACAACTCGACGATGGAGGCCCCTCTTACGAACCCGGGCACGGCGGTGGGGACGGTGGCCTACATGTCGCCGGAGCAAGTTCGCGGAAAAGAATTGGATTCCCGCTCCGATCTGTTTTCCTTCGGTGTAGTGCTCTACGAAACCGCAACCGGAACATTGCCCTTCCGCGGAGAAACTACAGGAGTGATTTTTGAATCCATCCTGAACCGGGCGCCTGTACCTCCCGTGCGATTGAATGAGGACCTGCTGCCCGAACTGGAAAGAATCATCGGTAAGTGTTTAGAGAAGGATTCGAATCTTCGCTACCAGCATGCCTCGGAAATCCGAGCCGACCTGCGGCGGATGAAGCGAGACACGGATTCGGCTCCGACAGTGATAAGTGCAGAGAAAGGAGCTGATGGAGGACGGGCGTCTCGCCCGTCCGCGGCTGGTCTTGGAAAATGGAAGGCAATTATTTTTGCTGCCGTGGCAGTAGTCGTGTTGTCAGGGGGCGCCTACTTCTATCTCCAGCAACACCCAAAGCTCACAGACACGGACACTATCGTCCTGGCCGATTTCACAAACACGACGGGCGATCCCGTGTTTGACGGGACGCTGCGGCAAGGTCTCGCCGTGCAGTTGGAACAGTCGCCTTTCCTCAGCCTCATCTCAGAGCAGCGCATCGTCCACACACTGTCCCTGATGGGCCAGGCCTCCGATGCGCGGCTTACTCCAGAGCTCGCCCATGAAGTTTGCGAGCGCACCGCGAGCGCCGCTGTCCTCGACGGCTCCATTGCCAATCTCGGAAGCCAGTACGTCCTGGGGCTGCGCGCAAAGAACTGTCGCACAGGGGGCGTCCTCGATGAAGAGCAGGTAGAAGTAGCAAGGAAGGAAGACGTGCTGAATGCTCTGACTCAAATTGCAAGTAAGTTCAGAACGCGAGTCGGAGAATCCTTGGTGACAGTTGAAAAACACGACACTCCGCTCGCGGAGGCTACGACCCCGTCACTGGAAGCCTTAAAAGCTTATAGCATGGGCTGGAAGGTTACCGCCTCCCCGGGCGGGGACGCCGCTGTTCCTTTTTTTAAACATGCCGTCGAGATCGATCCTAGATTTGCCATCGCATACGCGTCGCTCGGGCTCATGTACGCTTCCGGCGGCGAAACCGAACTTGGAACGGAGAACATTAGAAAAGCCTACGAACTGCGGGACCGTGCCAGCGACAACGAGAAGTTCTTTATCAACGCTTATTACGATGGACGGGCGACAGGAAACCAGAAAAAAGCGCAGCAGACCTGCGAGGCGTGGGCACAAGCTTATCCTCGTGAGTGGACAGCGCACTCCTTCTTAGCGGGGTTCATTTATCCTGTGCTCGGCGAACATGAAAAGGCAGCCGAAGAGGCCCAAAAGGCGATTGAACTGGCTCCGGACTTTGGCGTTGGCTATGCCCTTCTTGCTTCCAACTCTCTTAGCCTCGACCGTCTGGGAGCAGCCGAAGACGCGGTTCGCAGAGCCTCCGAGCGAAAAATTGAAATCCCTCTGTTAGCCCTCGTGCGATACGATGTCGCCTTTTTGAAAGGCGACATCGGGGGCATGCAGCGCGAAGTGGCCGCGGCTCGTGGGAAATCGGGAGTCGAAGAATTAATTTCTGACCATCAAGCCTTTGCCCTCGCATACACCGGTCACCTCCAAGAGGCCACGAAGATGTTACGGCGGGCAAGCGATTTGGCGCAGCAGGCGGCTCATCGAGAGAAGGCGGCTGGATTTGAAACCCGAGCGGCGCTGTGGGAAGCCTTCTACGGTGACAAGCTCGCCGCAAAGCCGGCGGCATTGGCAGCCCTTGCAATGGCCAGAAACCGGGAGGTGCAGTTTGGCGCTGCCCTCGCCCTGGCTATCGCGGGAGATTCTTCGCAGGCTCAAACGCTGACCAACGATCTGGAAAGCAGCTTCCCCGAAGATACGTCAGTTAAGTTCAATTACCTGCCAACCGTGCGCGCGTTTATCTCGCTCAACCACGGCGATCCCGCAAAGGCGATCGAACTTCTCCAAGTTGCCGTTCCCTATGAACTGGGCCAGCCGCGCAGCACTCAAATGGGTTTCTTTGGGGCTCTCTATCCCATCTGTGCGCGTGGCCAGGCGTATTTGGCCGGGCGTCAAGGTGCTGAGGCCGCGAGGGAATTTCAGAAAGTTCTGGATCACCCCGGGATAATGGTCGGGGATCCCATCGGCGTACTGGCTCATCTCCAACTGGGTCGAGCGTATGCCATGCAGGGCGACGTCGCCAACGCAAAAGCCGCCTATCAGGATTTCCTTACCCTCTGGAAAGACGCCGATCCCAAAATTCCTGTCCTCAAGCAGGCCAAGGCAGAGTACGCGAAGTTGTAATAGCGGCTGCCAGGAGGAACCAGTCCTTTCACGTCGTCCGCTAGGCATGGCGATTGGCGTGATAAACCAGCCGACGATTCTGGCTGGATAACGGGGCCAACCGGAAGTTATGTTTAGCGCGGGCTCCGACGTTGTCCACAAGTCGGCTTCGAGGAGATCTGCCATGGTCCCCACCACGCTGACACCGATCTCCGCGAAGCCCGTTTCTGGCCAATCAACGGGCCTGTCGATGGATCGGCAGGCTAAGGCTGTTCGGCAGGTTAGTTTGTGTTTCGCTACTTTCGATAGAGCACGAGTACTGCGGATTTATCGGACAAAGACCACCACTTGGTTCTTTCGATCCGATCCAAGCTGACTTCAGACTTCGTGCCTTGCACTTGTTGCCCCTTGTCATCAACGACCAATTTATACGGATTTTGCGGAGGGTTCGTTTGGCAGTCTTTGTCGAAGACCGAAAGCGTAACATTGTCTGCGGTGCGAGACTCCAAATGCCAGCGAATGGTGCAGGGCGCGCCGTCGGTGGCGCGTTCGAAAATCTCGGTTGAGTCTGCCTTACTAACGACAGACTGGACCGGAAGACCTCGAATGTACGCATTGTCCTCAGTCTTGGCGATACCCGCAAGGGTTTGAAGCGAAGCGGCGACCGAGACTCCATTTGCCGGCGTAGAGCCCGTAGCGGTCGGAATGGCACTCGTTGCTTGCGAACCTAGGGCCTTTGGTATCGACGGGGAAGCTGGGTGGGCCGTGGCAACCTGTGGCGATGTCCAGAGAGAATCCTTAATGCCTTTTGAGCTCTCCCTCAAGGATGGCAGCGCATTTTTCGCATTCTGATCTGGCGGCCCGATTCCGTAAGCGATTTGATCCAGCGTCGTTTTCACTTCTGCTGCAAAATCCACTTGCCCCGCGAGTGTCTTCACTTTTCCGTTGGTGGAATCCAGATCACTCTTGATCTGATTCACGTCGGTTTTCACGTTGGTCAACGAGCTATCGAAGTCCGCGATCTTAAAGTAGGAGTCAGCGGAATTTCGCTCTTGCCAATTGGTAATAAACTCCCCATATTTCTTCGGCAAGTTGTTGAGCGCTTTCGTTTGCTCGAGAATGTTCGCGCTTAGTGCGGTCAGATAGCTGGTTTGTGCAGCGACGTTGTTGTTCAGTGAGTTCACAGCGGTGGTAAGTTGATTGAGCACTTCCGAGTTGACTGCGGTCGGGCCGCTATTCACGGTTTGCGCGGCACCAGCGGGTGGCGGCGCGATGTAGTGCTGCGCGAGTGCGCCCCCCAACAGCGCGGCCAGCACAGATCCAGCCAAGGTCGCATCGCTATGCTTCGAGGCTCCGGAGGTGAGGGCGGCGCGAATTTTATCCAGGATGCCCAATATTCCAGAGAGGCCTGAACCCCGAACTACGGGCGGCGGCAGCTTCGCTTCGTCCTGCGCCTGTTTGAGAACGATGTTGAAACGGGGATCGTCGACGGCGGCCATCCAGACCTGCCGACAGGCCGATTTCTGGTACTCGTCTTCGAGTGCTTCGCTCAGTTCCGACGGCTCGGGGAAACTCTCGTCAACAGCCTTCTGAATTCTGGCCGACCCTGAGGACGAGTTGCACAGATCGTCGAAAATATCATCCAAAAGCGGGTTACTCACGACTAGATCGATCAATTCGTCATCGAGGATTCGGTCGCTTCCCAGATTGCTGCTGACCAAGCCCCGGAAGAAATTATCCTGAGCGGCGGCACGCACTGAGTCCCGCACGCTGTCCGCGTTAAACGATAGAGTTGCCATTTTATTGATCCTTTCCCGAATGTCGCGATCAAGCAACGTTTTTGTCGACTCTCATCGCGGTGACTAATTCTGGCCACAGCAAGTGCAGAGTTCGTTCCGCATGAGCACCCCAGTCACACTTCGCCTGAGCCGCGTTCCACCACAGCGGTGGGATGAATACCCATTCGCCAGCCGTGCCAGATCCCTGCTCGTTGTTGAGGTTTTCTTTGTTTTCGTTCTTCTTTTTCTTGTTCGCGAACCTCTTAAGCGCTTCCAGCGCCGAGTTCGCCGTCTCCAGCCCCAGCAGCCGGTAGGCTTCAAACTGAGTTTCATCGAACCATTGGTTGGTGGTGGGCTCATGGGGAAAGTGTCTGCTTTGGCGGTCGTAGCTATGGACGACGATCGAGTTACCCCGCGTAACCGCCGATTTCAGATAGATCAGCGTTCCGGTTTTGGATTCACCATTTTCCGGTGCATATTCGATCGCACCCACGGTGAAGGCCGAGCGGCACCAACCAGCTTTCAGAGTGTTCTGAAGAGGATCGGTGTCGATGGTGATGGTGGCGCCGAAATCCACTTGGCAGAGTTCGATGGCGTTGACCAGATCGTCGAACTTATAGTTGGGATCGCGGTCGGCGTCGCACAGGATGATCAACGAGCAGCGGCGGCGGATCAATTCGTAAAGGCCAAGATTTTCGAAGTGGCCACCGTCGGATAGGTAGACGTATTCATTTTTATCGGTTGCTTGGGCCTGAAGTTCGTCGAGCATCGGCCAGAGTCCGTTGGTCGGGCCCTCTTTCGCGCAGGTCTTCTCGTTACCCGGATTGCCCAGCCACCAACCGAGGCGGATGTTGGTCAGGGTCAGCAAGGCGGCTACGGCCGGTGAGGTGTGGCTTCCTTGGTTGGGGCTTTGCGCCGCGCCGGAGATGGCCATGGCGGCTCCCAGGCTAATGCCTTTCTTTACGGATGGAGCAGGAGGAGCCGCAACGGGTCGAGCAGAGTCTTCGGGCTTGCGTTTTGCAAGAGAAAAGTTGGCAGTAGCGCGGAAGACAAATCGAAAAATCCGGATTCCGCCTTTGATGCGCCAACTCCGCTTTCGTTCGGCAGAGGGGAAATTCGAATTCGCGGGAGCCAACTCTTCCGGCTTGTGTTCTGCAAGAGAAAGTGGAGTTGGCGTGTCAGAGGCGCAATCTAATGAAGCGATCATCGCGGGGTGATTTTCAAAGCGCGTGAAGCCGCAAGCAGTGGGAGTGAAGATGAAGTTGCGGGCGCGCCGCTTCTGGAGATCCAGACTGTCCTCCTTGGTAACGTTGAGGGTGCAGTTGATGATGGGAAAGGGGCCCTCGAATGACTTCCATTCTGCTGGCTTCTGCTCAGGTGCAAGTTCCGGGGAGAGATGGCCCATGCGCACCGCCTCGGCGCCGGGACCGCACGAAGCCGCAAGGTAGCATTCGATCAACCGGAACCGATAAAAATTGTGCAGCGAAAGCCGATTAACGTCGAGACGGCTTCCAAGGGCAAAAAGAAAGCATACTAGGAAGAGAAAGAGTTCTACATGCCACCATGTGGACAATTTCGTCGTCAAACTGACCAGGCTCGATATCCCGATCAGCAGGCCGGCGCCGAACAGGTATGGAGAGATGCGGGCCAGGAAACTTTCCAGCGGATACTGGTTTCTTCCCATCTTCGTGCGTATGCGCCAGGGGGTGGGGGTTGCGTCCGCGGTTGGCGGTCCGCTAGTTTTGCTGCTGAAAGCGCTGAGGATGCTGGCCACGGTGGTGAGCATCCAGCTTCCCAGGACTGGCCAACCGACGACAGAGAAGAGTTCATGGAACTTCTTCAGCAGTTGGGGCCATAGCAGCGAAATGGCGGCAATGATCGTCCAGTTGAGGGTTAGGATCGCGGTATCTCCCCAGATTCGATTCAGCCATTCCTGCGAACCCGACTCGTAGGGCAGCATCGCCACCCCCACAGACGCCATCGCGACGTAAGCCAGCAGGAGTAGCGCCGGACCGAAGACGATGGCGAGCGCTACTCCAGTAGGTAGATGAGAATCAAGATTTGGCACTCGGTAGAACAAGGTGAAGACCGCTGCGGCCAGCGCAAAAGCGGCAGCACCGACCAAAGCGGATACGATGAGCGTGAGAACAATCCGTATCCCGTTCGACTTGCCGCCATTGTTTCGCGTAAGCCCAACGCTGTGGCCGAATAGGGCGGCAGACACTAGCGCCAGCAAAAAGAGGCTGGAGAAGATCCACAGACGCGGGACGTAGGATTCGATGGAGGCGTCGAGTCCGGTGATCGCAAGGATGGGGCCGAGCAAAAGCATGGCAGCAAATGTTATCCGTGCATGACGAGTTGCTGCCTTACGGGATTCCGTCGATTGATCAGGTTTGTAGCCAAACCAGCCAGCTTTGCCAAAAAGACCGGCCAGGTCTTTTATTACAAAAAGCGCAATCCCTGCGGCACACATCGCAACGGCCAACTGCGGAGCCGCAATAAACGTCATATCATAGGCGTTTCTCAGGATGTATGGTGCGACGATCACCGCGGAAGCGACAGACAAAACAAATAGGAGATTGGGCGCAAGGCGGAGCAGGTAAGCGGCGACCGCAGTCCATACGTCGCTACTGAGAATGCCCTTATGCGGGGTGAGATAGCTACTGTAATGACGGAGATGAGCAATGGGCCGCTGCGCATTGTAGCGGTCTTCGGGGTTTTTTTGAGTCTTGTCATTATGGTCCGCAAGAGCCCGATTGACACGCTTGAATCCGTCTTTCGAAATCCACGCGGCGAGCCAGGAGTTGATATAACTGCCGCCGGACACGGACGAGACATAGCCAACTTTGTCGAGCACGGCTTGGGAAGCCAGCGCCTGAAGGACACCGAGGTTGAAGGTCGCGCTGCGCACTCCACCGCCGGAGAAGGCCAAGCCAACGTCGGGATTCAAGCTTTTCGATACGTCGTCTCTGCACATCCTAACGTCGTTGAGCCAGTCTGTTTCTTTATCGTATGTTTGTTTTCGACCTAGCTGCTCTATTTTTTTTGATCGATCTGCACCAGGCATGATCTTCCACCACCCTTTTTCCCGCCCTTCAAGTAACCCAACAATGTAGCGTCCCTATCAGCGGTGGTCCGCTCGAGTCGATAGATTCCGAATTACTCATCGGCGTCTGCACTTACGAAAAACAACTCGGAATTCCGTTTTTCGGCGTCGAGATTTCAGGTGCAACAATGACAGGCAGAACCCATAGCCCTCCCATCATTGTTGCCCAGGCGCTGGATGCAATTGGCAGTTGCAACGCGCAACGCTGCGGCTCGTGTGTCCTTTTCAGGTTGGACACACAAACCCGCTCACCCCTGTTTCATACGGGATGCTCAGTTTACTTTTTGGGGAAGACGGCGAGTAGAAGCCCCCTCGGACGTGAAGCCTCGAACAAGGCTGCACTCTTCCGTTCGCCGAATCTGACGATCAAAATATATCTTGGATTTCAGCATGTCAAGAGCGATTACAGGTTAGTTATGTCCCAAATTTGATTAGGAACCGACACGGATGTCTCCCGGAGCAAATGGTTGGCGCGTCGATTGTACGTCTAATTTTGGCAAGCTATGAAAACATCCTGCACGAGTGACGGGCAAACCGGAAGTTGTGTCCCCAGGGCGGACTCTCGACGACCCTGGCCATAAGTCGGCTTGTAGGAAGTAATCGTCGCGCTCGAGCGACGAGACGGTTGGAATACAACTCCTCCTCCCTAAACTTTGGGCCAACGCTATCATCACAACGTTCGCAACATGTTCCAGCAGTGAGGAGGGCCTCGCGCTCAACCAATCTTCTTTTCCGCAATTCCCCTCGAGGCCTTGACTTCTTGCAATTGTTAGGCCGCACTATCGGCGTAGGTATGCCGTATAAATTCTGTTATGCGTAGCCTTCAGAACTCCTTCTCAGTCATTCTTTGCATGACTGACGGCCGATCAGTCGTTTTCTAATTAACTTCCGGTTTGCCCGTCATCCGCCCGGAATCGAGGTCAAGTGCCAGGCTGCAACGGCTGGATTCTTTTGAAACCCGGATTCTTGCGATGTCGAGGTTGCTGGGGGGTCTCCGAATAAACGCGGGGTAAGCTCAATCCACTCTGTAAACGCGGCCGGTTTGCGCCCCCAGGATTGCGCGTTTGTAGGCTTGTGCAACTTTCCATCCTTCGACCGGAATCACGCCGTGAAAGAACGAACCCATACTAGGTACGGATTCTTCTAGGATTGTAGGATTCACCAAATTGATACGCAATCCCTTGGGAAGTTCGATTGCGGTAGCCCGAACAAAACCTTCCAATGCGCCCGAGACGGTGGAAGCGGCGACACCGGCGAAGATCGGTTCGTCATTAAGAACGCCCGAAATCAAAGTGAATGATCCATTTTCTTTGATGAACGGGATCGCCTCCTGAACCAAGCTGATCTGACCCAGGAGCTTGCTTCCCAACGAGAACTGCCATTTTTCAGCAGTGAGCTCCGAAAGCGGAGCAAATGCGATTTCACCTGCTGCAATGGCCACGGCATCAAACGAGCCGACGGCTTGATAAAGCTTTCTGACACTTTCGCGGTTCTCGATCTCGACCCGGAAATCGCCGGATTTGCGTCCGACCTTGACTATCTCATGGCCAGCACCCGCTAATGCCTCTTGAACCAGTTCGCCGATCTTTCCGTTTGCACCAATCAAAATAATTTTCATAAACACTCCATTCTCGTTTCTGATCTCACGATTATTTGTTTACTTTCAATTTAGGGGGCCAATCCGCCAGTAGTGTCGAGCACTTGCCTGGTAACCCAGCGAGCATCAGGTGACGCTAAAAAACTCCAAGGTAGTTGCTTGATAGGGCGGTCACTTTCTGTGGAGCAGATTTGATCGCGATACGTCGAACTAATTCTGTCTTCTGAGCATACGGTCGACCGATCGGCTCATTTGTTTCAAAATAAATCCAGGCGCCAAGCGACTCATCATTTTGAGCTGATTCGCCTGCCCTGGACGTATTTCAAATCGATCGGCTTGCATTCCTTTGACGGCGACTTTAACCATGTCTTCCACGTTCATGATAGAAACGCCTTCCATGTCTTCAGAATTAAAGTCAGCCAGGAGTTCGGTTTGTGTCGCCGGCGGTGCTAGCTCAAATACCTTCACTTTGGTGTTTTTCAATTGAACACGAAGAGACTCGGTGAACGAATGCAGACCCGCCTTGGCGGCGCAATAAATCGGTGAAATGGCCAATGGAACAAATGCCAATCCCGATGAAACGTTCATGATTGCCGCCTCTGATTTTGTTTTCAAATGCGGCAAGAATTGTTTCACCATGCGAATCGGCCCGCTCAAATTGATTTCAATCTCGCGAGTGATGTCTTCGAGGCTTCCACCTTTGTCATGAACATTGATCTCACGCATGATGCCGGCGTTATTGATCAAAATGTTGAGCTCGGGAAATTGTCTGGTGACCTGTTCGTAAAGAGTGGCGATCGCTTTCGGATCGGACACGTCACTTCGAAAGGTGTGAATGTTTGGAAAGGCCGCTTTCGCACGGTCCATCTTAGATTGATCGCGGCCGGTGATAAGGATCGTATTACCAAGTGCAGTGAGTTGTTTGGTGAGTTCGTAACCGATGCCGCTGGCTCCGCCGGTAATCAAAATCGTGTTGCTGGTGAGTTTCATAATTGAATACCCCGCATAAAAGACGGCCAACTTCCGAGCACTTCGGACACTATTGAATGGATAGCCGGATAGTCGAAATCTCCGCGTGGTCCCGACCCGGTAGACAGTTTCCAACCGCCGACTTCGGCGAGCGGAGGGCCGGTCGCGAGCCGGTCGACCAGGTCGGGATTGGCGATGTAGGATCGTCGAGCGCGACCTTTCCCTGAAGCTTCTTCATAGTGAAGTGCCGATCCTCCCTGGTTGCTCGATGACTGCGTGTCACAAGGTCCCGATCCAGTTCTTAAGCCTCTTTGCCTCCGTCACCACCACCTTGGGGTCGTTGGTGCCGAGCGCAACAGCCGCCATACCCTGAAAGGCGGAGAACAAATGGACCGCGAGTTCTCGCGAATCCTTTTCATGGCCAACGGCCCGGAACTGCTCCTCTAGCCAATGCATGGGCTCATTGAAGAGCGCCGCGGATTTCTTCGCCAGAGCGCCGCCCTCTTTGTGCAACTCCGTGCACAGCCCGCCAAGAGCGCATCCTCCGCGCGCAAGTTGCTCCCGGTTCGCTTGGACGCTACCCACGAAAGCTAACAGCCGCTCCTTCGGAGAACTCAAGCGGTCCCACTCCGCCCGGGCAGCGCGAAACTCCTCGAGGCGCTGCTCCACCACGGCTTCGGCGAGTTCTTCCTTGGTTTTGAAGTAGTAGTAGACATTGCCTACCGGCACGCGAGCCGCCTCGGCGATGTCCGCCAGACTCGTCTCTCGGAAACCGCGTCCATACGCCAGCTTCGTGGCAGTCTCAACCAGTCGCGTTCGCTTGTCCGGTTGTGTCGTTCGCATATCGTCCGACCTGGAGGAGTTAGTTATCTAACTAACTCACACCATAAACCCGACACACCCGTGTTGTCAACTCCCGCGAGAGCGAACGAGCACTGTTTGCCGATTCGCCAGAAACGGCTTCGAGGACCACAACCGGACTTCAGGGACCAATCGTTCGATTAGAGACTGCGAACGGCTGTCATAAAGTTTTCGACCTTGCGGGTAGAGGAGGTTTTGCCAGCTTTGAGGTTGCTCTCAATGCATAATCCGGAGAAGAAAGAGAGCACCATCTCTGCAATTGCGGAGGGAGCCATCTTGGGCTTTTCCGCCTCGATGTTCATGGCGAGAAGGTGCTGCAATAGCGCGCGATTCTCCGTCACGACCCCGTAAGCCTCATTCGGAAGGATAGCGAACTCGCGCATCGAGTTGACGGAAAGACATCCCTGCTGCTCCCCCTTGTGAAGAGGTCCATTCTTGAGAAAAGTCTCGATGTTCTTCCAGCCAAGAGGCTCCTTGGTGAGAAGCCCTCGTTTCTCTTGGCTCTTAAGATAGTGCCGAAGGCACGCTACAAAAAGATCCTCCTTGTCTCGGAACTCCGTATACAGCCCTGACTTGTTCACTCCTGTGGCTCGTTCCAGGTCCTGAAGACTCGTGTCCGAAAACCCATGGGTCCAGAAGACAGGCATTGCCTTCTCCAGCACTTCCTCTCGACTGAAGTTCTTCGGGCGCCCCATGTACGTATTATCCAATACAAAACCAAATAGTTCAAAATCTCTGCATCCTCGCGATGTCTCCATCATCGTATAGAACCAAGCGGTTCAGAATAGCCTGGCGATCCATCAGATAGTTGAATCCAGGCGAGAGAGGGTCAATGGCTACACTCCAAGACAAAACAGCTCCGGTAAGCGCCGCACCCATCGAGCGAGTTCATGGGATGTCGAATCAGCCACTTTTCACACCATATCGGATGGGAGACCTCGATCTTCCTAACCGCATCGTCATGGCGCCTCTCACCCGGATGCGCGCGCAGTCGCATGATCATGTGCCCACGACGTTGCAGGCAGAGTATTACGCGCAGCGTGCTTCGGCCGGACTGATCATCACCGAGGCCACCGCGATTAGTCCGGAAGGATTTGGCTGGGCCGATACACCCGGCCTCTGGACGGAGGAGCAGGTCCGCGGATGGCGACGTGTCACGGATGCCGTCCACGCGGCCGGCGGCCGCGTGATTGCACAACTGTGGCATACAGGGGCAATCTCGCATCCTGAACTACTGGAAGGCGCGCAGCCCGTGTCGGCATCGAACGTCGATCCTCGGCAAGTGTCGTTCACCCGGACGGGAAGGAAGCCCACAGTAACACCGCGGTCTCTGACGAAGCGGGAGATTCAATCCACGGTTGCGGACTTCGCCCGAGCTGCACGAAACGCCATGGAAGCCGGTTTCGATGGTATCCAGATCCTCGCCAACTATCTTTATCTTATTTCCCAGTTTCTAAACGTCACCACCAACCTGCGTAAAGACGAATATGGCGGGAGCTTGGAAAATCGCTCGCGTTTTCTCTTTGAGGTAGTCGAGTCGGTCGTGGATGAGGTCGATGCACAACGGGTTGGAGTCAAAATCAGCCCAATGCACGAAGGCGGCGCATTTCAGGCTAACGACGAAACCCTGCCCGTCACCGAATACGCAATTCAGAAACTGAACGCCTACAATCTTTCGCATTTGTTGCTCATGGGGAATACCACCGATTTTTCCGGCACTCCACTTGAGAAATTGGCTGACGATGGTATGTTTCGGCATTTCCGCCCCCTGTTCAAAGGCGCTCTGATCGCGAACGTGAAGATGGACCGTGATCGCGGCAATCGCCTTATCGCGGAAGGTCTCGCAGATCTGGTGGCGTTCGGCCGTCCTTATATCGCAAATCCTGACCTGGTCCAGAGGTTTGCGGAGAATGCCCCTCTTGCCGAGGTCGATTGGGAAACCGTCTACGCCTCGGGGGCGCGTGGCTATTCCGATTACCCAACCTACCAATCATCGCAAGATAACCCCGGGAGCTGACCATGCCAAAGACAACACCCCAACAGAAAAAGGCGAATCGCTCTCAGAGCCTTCGATCCTCTTTCACGCATTATTCACCTACACACAGATTGGAGACATCATGAAACTCACTGGAAACACCATCTTCATTACTGGCGGCGGATCGGGCATTGGCCGCGCTCTGGCCGAAGCGCTGCACAAACGCGGGAACAAGGTGATCATCTCGGGTCGGCGCAAGGGCCATTTGGCCGCCGTCGTGACGGCCAATCCGGGCATTGAGGCGATCGCACTCGACATCGCCGATCCCGACAATATCAACAATGTAGCGAAGAAGCTTATTCAAGAGTATCCCGACCTAAATGTTCTCATCAACAACGCCGGGATCATGGAACCAGATCAGGCGGCTGGTGTTATCGACGATGGATTGCTTCTGTCGACCGTCACGACCAATCTTCTGGGCCCAATTCGGTTGACATCGGCTCTAGTGGATCAGCTGAAAGGCCGTCGTGGGGTAATTCTCTACAACACTTCGGTACTTGGGTTCGTGCCCTTGGCTGTGACGGCTGTCTACTCTGCTACTAAGGCTGCACTCCATTCCTATGCCTTGTCGCAACGCTTCCTGCTTCGAGACAGCGGTGTCAGAGTTCTTGAGATGGCGCCGCCATGGGTGCGCACAGAACTCATGAACAGCCAGGAAGCGGAGCAGGCAATGCCTCTCGACCAGTTCATCAACGAAACGTTGGACGTGCTGGCAACAGATGCTGATGAAATTCTTGTTGAGGCGGCGAAGCCTCTGCGGGCCAATCCGGGCCGCGAGGAACATGCCTTGGTGAACGGGTTCAACCAGCAAATGCTAAAGCTATTCGGTTCAAGCCAAGCTTAACCGTGGCCGGGCCACGTCTCAGTGTCAGGCCGACTGAGAGGAAGGGAGAATGAAAAACTATGTCCGAAACTAATAAGCTGCAAGGAAAAGTGGCCGTTATTACCGGTGGCACAACCGGGATAGGCTTGGCTACAGCAAGGCTCTTCGTCAAGGAAGGGGCTTACGTATTCATCACCGGCCGTCGTCAGAAAGAACTCGGTGAGGCCGTTAACGCGATCGGCAGCAACGTCACTGGCATTCAGGGAGACATTGCCAAATTGACCGACCTTGACCGTCTCTACGAGGCCGTAAAGACGAAGGGGCGAATCGATGTCGTTTTCGCCAACGCCGGTGTGGCTGAATTTGCTCCATTGGGAAAGATTACGGAAGAGCATTTCGACAAGCTTTTCGACATCAACGTTAAGGGCACCCTGTTCACCGTGCAGAAAGCCTTGCCGCTGATGAACCATGGCGGCTCGATCATTCTCAATGGCTCAGTCGCAAGCGTGAAAGGTACGCCCGCCTTCGGTGTGTACGGCGCGACCAAGGCCGCCCTCCGTTCTTTCGTGCGGACCTGGACATTGGATCTCAAGGACCGCCATATTCGCTCAAACGTTATTAGCCCAGGTCCGACCGATACGCCAGCTATAGATGGGCAACCTGCGGATGCCATTGCACGGATTGTATCCACCATCCCAATGGGACGCGTGGGGGAACCCGATGAAATTGCCAAGGCGGCGCTGTTTCTAGCTTCGGATGATTCCAGTTTCGTCACTGGTATCGAACTGTTCGTTGATGGCGGAAGAGGACAAATATGATTGAAAGCCGCTGCGCCGCCCTCGGTATTTGGGCGAGTTTCATGAACTGTTCAAAACAAAAACGTCCAATGCCGCGCGGCGGCAAGAACGACGAAGTTCGGGGCCTGAAAGTGGCGCATGGCACCCCTAAAGCGATGCCGCAATAGTATCAGAGGTTTGCTATCTGTGTGCGGCACGTCTTATAGGGCTACTTACTAGAAGGTGAGTTAATAGGTGTGGAGAGATTTAAGCTGAAGCTAGAACGCCCTAACATCGTAAACGCCGGCAGCGGTCCAGATCTCATCGCGCAGCAGTACTCGCGGAGTTTCCCGAACGGAAATTCGCCGGGAAATTGGTATGCACCGCAGAGGCTATCAGTGCGACCACGCGCACTCTTCTTGCTGAAGGCATTGCTCTCGATGGTTTTCGTAGGTTCCAGCTCTTGTTTGCCGTACCCGCTAAGCCGTCCAGACACTTTCTTCTTGACAGTAGAAGTACTCGTATGTAGGATTATCCTACCATCATGTAGGAGAAGCGTGTATGTCGCAATTCTCGCGCGCACAGGTCACAGCAATTGTTTTCGAGGCGATCACAAATAGCCTCTTCACAAGCGGACGTCCCGTCCCGGATGGAATTGCTGCTACCACAAAAATCATAGGCGGAATCGAAGGCTTTGATAGCCCAGCAGGAGTAGATGTCACTGTTGATTTGGAGTTGCAGCTGGGGATTGGCCTGCCACACAATGTCTTCGTCAAGACTGTCAACGGCCGTCCTCGCGCCCGCACCTTAAACGAAGTTGTAGATGTTTTGTGCCGAATGCTTGGAGCAGAGGAGTCATGATGGTTGGACCGAAAACGAACGACCTGCCTGGATTGGGAAATCGTCTGCGTCAAGCGCGAGAGGCCGCTGGTCTCAGTCAGGAACAAGTCGCACGATTGCTAAGGCTACCCCGTCCAGCAATCACTGAGATGGAGAACGAGACGCGAAAGGTTTCAGCAGGAGAGTTGAAGGAGTTGGCCGAGATCTACAAAGTTTCCCTCGAATGGCTGGCCGGCGATCTCTTGAATCAGAGCCGAAAAGTGAAGATTGCGGCACGAAAGCTGGACGCACTGAAGGAACGAGATCTGGACGCAGTCATCAGAATCATCGAATCTCTTCAGAAAACCTCCTCTAATGAATAACTATTTGGCGGTTCTTCAGGATGCGGCGAAAGCTGCGTTGCGATGCCGAGCTCTACACGGGTTTGCACTTCACCGACCCTGCGACGTCTACGAATTGATCGGTGACAGCGATACGGACCTGCAATTTGTCGATATTCCCTCTCTGGAGGGTATGTACCTTCACGAAGACGCAATACGGCGAATTTGCGTGTGCGGACGCCGCCCCGGAGGCAGGCAACGATTCACCGCTGCCCATGAACTGGGCCACAGTGTTCTAGGACACGGAACCATGGTCGACACGGAAGCGGAACTAGGCGATGTGCTGCCGAGTAGTCCCGAAGAACATGCGGCTGATGTCTTCGCGAGGTATCTTCTGATGTCCCCGCGCGCGGTCCACGGCGGTTTCCGGGGTCGTGGTTGGGACCCGGCATCACCATCGCCGTTGCAGGTGTACATTGTCAGTTCGTGGCTTGGCGTGGGTTATTCCGCGCTAGTTAATCACATGGGATTGACGCTGAAACTTTATAGCCAGCGTACCCGCGAAGCTTTATTGAAAATGCCCGTAAAACAGCTCAAACAGCTGGCCGCATTGGTTGCCACGACGTGCGATGTTTGGACACTCGACGCGATGTGGGCTGGTTGCACGGTTCATACTCAGATGGGGGATGTCATTCGCGGCTTATCAGTGCAGCCGAGGGCGAGCAATGTCCTCGTCGGATGCGGTCCTAGTACCTGGGTTTGTAACAGCGTGGGTGAAGAATTGTTTGCTGTGAATGGTGGAGGCCCCGTTCGCATCTGCGTGTCACGACGCGATTACATTGGCTTCTACAAATATCGCTATTTACCGGAGTAACGACGTGCCTGAGATTTTCGCAAACAGCGTAGACGAAGCCTGGATGCAAGCTGTGACAATGGCTTTAGGGGCACCGGGACATGAGATTTCGCCCTTAACGGTGACTATCCAGCATCAATCAGACGGCGAGGAGTGGGACGATGCCGAAGCACGACTCAAGGTAAACCAATTGCTTGAGAGCGCAGACCGCCAGCCCGTCGAGCACGTTGCAAGCACAATATTTGTGAATTCCTGGTGGAACAAGGGTCGTCCGAGGGAGGAGTATTACAAACGGTACAAGAAGAATCTCACTAAGCTCCGCAGCTTCAAACAGAACGCCAACGGAATTTATCTCGAGAGGCTGATTAACTATCCTGGGGAATTGGGAAAGGAAGGACTGAATCAGCTTGAAAGCATAATCCAAATGTTCAATGCTGGAACCCGTCGTCGCAGCGCTTTCCAGGCCACGCCGTATTACCCATTGACTGATTTGAAGGCGACGCCGTATTTGCACTTTCCATGTTTGCAGCAGGTCGCTTTTATTCCGACACGAGGGGAACAGCTAACCGTTTTGGGGTTTTACCCCCTCCACTACCTGTTCCAGCGGGCCTATGGGAACTATTTAGGGCTGGTGCACCTCGGAGAATTTATGGCCCACGGCATGTCGCTTCGCCTGTCAAGAGTAATGTGCATCGCAGGTGTGGCAACTCTGGAGGACAAGACATCCGACCTCGTTCGTCCTCTTTTTTCCACAGGTGCGGTGTCGAAGAGCAAAAAGTGAATTGACTAGCGTCGCGGACAGCGTTAGCCTGTCATGTAAAATGTTTCGGGAACCCAATATATAGTGGCCATGAACTGTTCGACTCTACAGAGTGTGTCTATAAGCCAAGAGGGATTGTGACGGAACTGCGGGAAATCAAGATCGAGTTGACCCAAGGCTGCCCTCTGGCTTGCGTCCACTGTAGTACCAATTCGAGTAGAAAACAGACCAGTGAATTGCCAAAGCATGTAGTTCTGCGTTTGCTCAGGGAAGCCGCAGAACTCGGCGTCACGAAAGTTGTATTCACGGGTGGCGAGCCACTTATTGCCGAGAGTCTGTTCGATGCGGTGAGGCTGTCCTCATCTCTGGGTATGTCCCCCACCGTGTATACATCCGGAATCCTGGACAATCACCTGAACCCAATGTCGGCAACCCTTGCAAGCGACTTGGTCGAAGCGGGGACTACACGGTTCATCTTCAGTGTCTATTCACACCGCCCAGAGGTCCACGATTCGGTCACGTGTTATGGAACCCATCGGTCAACCTTGGAGGCACTAAAGAACGCTGTAGAAACGCGTGTTCCTGTCGAGATCCATTTTGTTGCCATGCGAAGGAATTTCCGCGATCTCCCGGGTGTTGTGGTACTTGCTGACTCCGCTGACGTACAGAAGGTAAGCGTCTTGCGTTTTGTACCGCAAGGACGCGGCATCAATCTCGTGGACCGAGACGACTTGGGAACGGACGAATTGCACGAGCTTGCCGCGACGATCTCGTCCCTTCGCACACACTATTCGCGTCTTACGATCCGCGCAGGGTCTCCGTTCAATATTCTCGGTATCGGCCTTACGCCTTGCAATGCGGCCCAAGATGTCCTCATCATCAACCATCGGGGTGAGATTTTTCCCTGTGATGCTTTCAAGAATGTACGCTATAGCGATGACAAATTTGGTTCTGTATTGACAACAAGCCTGCGTGACGTTTGGGTCCAATCGGTATTTTTGAATGAGGTGCGTTCTATCTTGGCCTCTGAAAAAGGGAAGACCTGCGGAGCTTGTGAATTGACTAAGACATGCCAATCTGGTTGTCTGGCGCAGAAAGTAATTAGAGAAGGCTGGACCGCGGTTCGTAACCCGGACCCCGGCTGCCTGATCCCAAAGCGACAAATCGTCAACGTCCCGGAACTCGTTCAAATTGCAGGCTTGTAGTCGGGGCCTATCGGAAGAAGTGTCTCTTGGTAGGATGCGCCGTGCGTTACAGGCTGGAGGAAACCCGATGCCGCCTCCGCGATCTGCTGTGCATCGATCAATTGGAGTTGCCAATTCCGATGAACCGCTGTGCGAGGGCCTGGGTGGTAGAGAATACCCAATCTTCTTTTCGCCCAGGGGATGACCTTTCCAGCGCATCTTCGTAGTTCAGCCTCATGATCTGAAACAGCTCTGAGCGCATCCAGGGCCACGCGACCCAACGCCACGACGAGTAGTGGGTCGATGACATCTATTGTTTGGCGCAGCAGTCGCGAACAGTTAGCAATCTCCTTGCGCGTTGGCGTGTCGTTATTGCCATTTTCATCTCTTGGATTGCAGAGAATGGCGTTTGTGATGAACACGTCACTGCGATTCCAGCCCATCGCGCTCAACAATTCTTCAAAGCGGTCCCCCGTTCGATCTCCAAAGAGTGGCACACCTGTTACCTCGGCACCCAGGCGACCGGGCGCCTCGGCGACAAATACGACTTGTGCATCCCAGGGTCCATTCAGGTCAGTCAGCACTCGCTTTGAATTGCCCATCCGAGTGCACATTGAACAACTGTGGGCAGCGCTGAGAAGACAGTCGCGGGGTGAAAGTATTGGAAGAGGGTTCAATCGTGGTCTCGCGGGTTATTGGTCGTCAACGGGCTGATTGTACCGCAAAGATTCCGGCGACATAGCTACTTACGAGGTTCTCCGTCACTTTTGATGAATCGCCAGTGCAACACGTTCACCCGTGTCCACCACCTACGAGTTTTATAAGCGTGGCCAGGAGTGCAATCACCAGTGCAACCGCAATCGGAGCGTAGATGAGGAAAATCGTTCTGAGAGAATCGATGTCCTTCTTTAGTTTCGCGAGCGTGATGCTATTTGCGCCCAATTGCTGAACGTCAGGCAGCAAAATACCCGACCGTCCTGGCGCATCGCGGACAGACTTGTCGTTACCGTCTACGTCCGCAAAGAAAATTGTGAACGTTGGGTCCTTGTATCGTAGGCGTATATCGTTCGGTCCGATGTTCTGAACTGCAAAAACCAAACGCCCTTTGAAAGTCGGATCAACATGAAAACCTGAGACGTTGACGAGGCCTTGCATTTTGAATCGATTCCGCAGGGTTATGAATGCCATTATTTTTTTCGGAAGATGCAGAATCTCGTAACAGGTGAGGACTGCAAACTGTCCGGGAGGGAGGCTGATGTACGGCTGTTTCTCGGACAGTCGCTCCGGGGCGCGCTTGCCCACAATGTAGAACTCCTCTCCCAGTCGAAGATCGTATGAGGATTGCTCGACGGAGTTGCTGTTAAACAAGTCTGGAATAGATAGCTTCAGCGACTCCCCCGTGGTATCGAACAGGGAGTCCTTCTCCGCTATAATTCGGTCGTGCCCGAGAAAAGCCATTTTATTTTCTAACTTGTAGGAGAATGTGCTGGACCAGTCCTCCAAGCAAAACTGAGGCAAGCACACTGACACCAATGATCGCGAACCAGTAGGCCGCACGAACAGTATAGAACTCCGCCTTAGAGGCTAGCAGCACAATAATCCCCACAGCCGCAACAGCAGCGCTAATCCCGATGAGCCAACAATAACTAAGATCCATTCTGCAGCTCCATCAAGCGGAAGGCAGAGACTACTACATTGCCATTCTTATCCGCAATATGGTTTGTTTTCGTTGAACTTCCAGTGGTTATCCAAATGCACCTGCTCTCACATTATTCATAGAGCGGGCGACCCGAGAACCCGCACCGCTTGTGACGGCATTTTGGAGGAACCGTATGGGCCGACGAGGAAAAGGCCAGTCTAAGAGCGCGGGTTGACTGACTGTCGGTCAGTTGAGAACCGCCTTTTTGCTGATCTTTGTGCACCTCTGTGTGCCGGGGGTGTGCGAGAGCCGGAATTTTTAATAGGGAAAGAGCTCTACCACTGGCGCACACGCCCGATGTGCACGAAGTCATCACGACGATAGTAACCGACTCATCCGCGATGCAGGCGCAGGACCGCAGACGAGCAGGCCAGCGCAGCCATGGCTCTTTATCGCGCCGTCGTCGGCAAAGTCTTGACGGAAGTCCTCTGACAGCCAATAGTCGTAATCTGAACCGTCGCCCGAACGCGCTATTCCAGACGACGACCAACGCGGCTATTGCTGCCAACACAACCACCGCTGTGACACCGAAAACTGGGTTGATAAATTGCAAGGCGCTGCAGGCCGCTAGGATGAGAGCGAGTTCAAGGCGCATCCCGCCGTCAGTTTTCACGAGTAACATCCCTTTATTGTGGCAAGCGCATTTTCTATTTGCTCGATTGTCGAGAGTTGCAGCAGCAGTGCCACAGCCAGCCCGAAGGCGAATTCAGAGCGCTCATTTGGTCCGACATTCTCTGCCGAAATAAAATCAGCCACTAACTTGGTTTTCTCCGCCATGGTTTTGTCGCCGTTGTCACTCTTTGGCGATGCCTGGATTCCATTGCAGTTCCGCCATGCATCGATCTTTTCTTGCACGGTCTTCGCCTGAGCCACCGCCGACAGCGAATTCTGATCGACATTGTCCCTTAGCATCGCGCACCGCGTACACACCCGCGTTCCATCGGGCATGATGAAACCGTCTGCTGAATTTACGCCACACCGCTCACACGTAAACATATTTCCCTCCAGTTCCAAGCTCATGGTGAAACTTGATCCACCCCGTCGATCCATTCCTTTGCCTGTGGCGTCAGTGGGCAGAACAGGAACACAGTTCCTTCATCACGCACCAGTACAGCGGGCGTGGCCTTGAGTTCGATTTTCATGTGATGTCGTTTGCAGGCTCCTTACCTGCCGCATCTGCCTAAGTAGGCGGCCACCGTGGAACGCTCTCTGTCCTCGGTTGGCGGAGATGCCGCATTGGGCACCCCGCTCTTGATGCAAATTCACAACCAGAATCTCAGATTGCTCGAAGCCTGTCTATGGCACTTCCGTACGGTTACCCAAAAAATCCCTCAGCGTCTCTGCTTCCGCAGCCAATCGATGATGTGACGAGCATCAAAGCGTACGGCGGACCCAACTCGAAATGACGGAATGCGTCCCGCCTTCGCCAGTTTGAACACGGTCTTGGGACTGATGTTCAGCATCGTGGCCAGTTGCTTCGCCGTGAGTGCACCCTTCACATCGCGCGCAATCTTCTTGGTCAATGTCAACGTCTGAATCTCGGCCTGCTCTTGCGCGGTGAATTTGATATCGCTCATTGCGCGTCTCCGTTAGTGCTGCCTGCGAACGTAGCGTTCACTTTATCCCGAGTTGCTTGGCTACGTGACGGCTTCAGGTAACGCATTGTGCTTGCCAAGTCTTTGTGACCGAGCCAGAGCTGAACCGTGCTCAAATCAATGCCCGCCCAGAGATGCCATGTCGCGAATGTCGCTCGGAACTTGTGAAGCCAGAAATCATCTTGCTCCAGTTCCGCACGGTCGGCGCATGCTTTCAAGCAATCGAGAAAATCCAACTTGGGTCGGCAGCCAGCGGTCGGGAAAATCAGCGGACATCCCTTGGTCGCCTTTGCCTTCCACGCCCTTAAGCTATCGACTAGCGTCTCAGGCACAGGAATCGTACGCTCGCGATACGCCTTCGGCGTCCAGAGGTATTCCGGCTTGTGTGACACTCGCACCGCGGCAGCTACCAGATTCACATCTTTCCAACAGCAATACATCACTTCCTGCTCGCGCATCCCAGTCATCAGGAAGAACTCAAACCACAGACGCTCTTCTGCATCGCAGGCCACGAACAGTGTATCTAGTTCGGCCTGCTCGTAGACCTCAGTCTCCTCCTCGGTGTACTGCGGCCAATCTTCCTTCTTGACGATTTTTTCAGTAATTCCCTGCGACCGCAGAAAACCCAACACGTTAGAAAATTTATTGTGCACGGACCTTGGCGCTTGGTTCTTCTCGTCTCGCAAGAATGCCGAGAACTTCAACAGGTCTCTCCGGTCGATGTCTTCCAGATGGAACTTCTTGCAGGATTCGAGGAAGTAGCCCAGCGCAGTTGAGTAAGCCGAGTGGGTCTTATGTTTCTTGTTCAGCTTTATGTCGGCAAGGTATTCGGTAACCGCTGCTGCGAGCGAACGACGACCATTGCCGGAACTGTCCTGCGGCTGTTCGGTAACCAGCACTCCATGGTTGGCCGCATTGAGTTCGGCCTCCTTACGTGACTGCTGAAATGCCGCATCCTGTGCGTTCTTGCCCACGCTTTTCCTGACAAGCTTCTTGCCTTCATACCAACTGATGTAATACGCGCCTTCGGGATGGCGTTCTTGCTGCCCGTTGACGACTACGACATCCGGGCGTACGCGCCCGTTGGCAGCCAGCACAGCTGGGCAGTAGCGCGGCCCTTTGGGAGTTTGAATGAGTTTGCTCAGGTGTACGGTTCGGTTTGCCATTGCATCTCCAGAGTAATAAGAGTGTGCAATAGTAGGAACCGTATCTGCTAGATTACAAAGGTAATGGCGGAGAGGGAGGGATTCGAACCCCCGATACCCTTTCGGGTATGCCGGTTTTCAAGACCGGTGCCATCAACCACTCGGCCACCTCTCCGGAATTATAGTTTTACAGCCGCACGGGTGGTTTTTGCCAGACAATCCTCCGCGTCCTTAATGTTTATTTTACATGCGGCGATGAAAGGCTTTCGAAACTGCGCAAGCCTTTCAAGACTGCCGGTGCAGTCTCACCGGATCGCTTCCGTGCCGGTCCTCAGAGTTTACTTCGCACTACTAGAAACGGTTCAGCACTCGGGTTATTCTGACATCAAGCAGCGTGTTTCTGCCAATGCCGGCATGCTTGGGGCGTGAGGTTCATGAAATCCGATTTCCAATCCCATTTCTTCTGGCTGTTCATAAGCCTTTTATTATTTTCTCTTATGGCGCCTTCAGGGTTCGCATTTGGGCAGGCGCAGAGCGGGACTGACACATCCAGCGATGACTCAAAGCAATCCTGGACGGCCACAACTCAGCAGCAACTGCCCGGCAATTTAAATCCGACGAGGACTTCTGAAACCCACACCCAGGCTGGCGGACGCACCGTCGATAATCAAAGCATCCAAGCGATGGGAACTGACGGGCACTATTCGCCCTATCTGGATGTGCAGAAGGAAACGGTAAAAGTTGACGCCAACACGGTGCGGACCATCGAGCGCAGCTTTGGCAGAGATTCCGATGGCCGAAAGACGCTGGTTCAGGTGACCGAGGAGGAACGGCGCAGTTTGCCCGGCGGTGAGGTCAAGGTCACGCGCTCGACCTCCGATCCCGACGCTAATGGCTCTTTGCAGTTGGTTCAGCGGGAAGTTCAGGACGTTCGGCAACTCAGTCCAACTGTGCAGGAAACCAAGAGCACGTTGCTGACGCCGTCATCGAACGGCGGTTTAACTGCGTCCATGCAGACCACGGAGCGCGAAACCAGGACCAGCGAGCACAATGTAGAGTTCCGCAAATCTACTTTGCTGCCTGACTCCAACGGCAACTGGCAAGTGAACGAAGTCAGGGAGGGGACGATTAAGGACGACGGCAAGAATCGCACGAAAGAAGAGAGCGTGCTGCGTCCGGGGACTGACGGTAACCTGTCGGTGGTTGTGCGGACGGTGAGTAAGGAATCGGAGAAAGCCGGCGGAGAGAAACGCGCTACCGTGGAAACCTATGCCAGCGATCCGGGATCTCCGGCGGACGGCTTGCGGCTGGAGCAGCGGGTTATAACGGTTCATCGTAAAGGCGATAATGGTGTGCAATCTACCGATAAGGAAATTGAGCAACGAAATCCAGGACAGCCGAGCGATGGCTTGCGCGTTACGGAGCAGGCGATTGACATTGTGCGACCCGGAGCCGGCGGCACTGTTCGCGAGACCCAAACGATTCGATCGTTGGATTCGACTGGCGACCTGGGAGTGGTTTCCGTCGACACCCGGAAACAAGAGAATGCCTCAGCGGTTAAAGTTGACATAGCTCCGGCTAAGACGCAGCCAGCAGGTCAAGGCCATCCGTAGCTTTGGTTTTCGACCCGCGAGGGCAAGATGCCGGCACTACCAAAAACTACTTCGTGATTACTCCGCAGGCGATGCGATCGCCAGAATTTCCCGACGGATCAGTCTTCATGTCGTCTTCTTTGGCATGAATGATCAGCGCCGTTCCACCATTGCTGAAGAGCGAATGGCTGTCGGACGCATCTTTTAAGTTGACGTCAGCGTCAGTGAGTTTCATGGTGGCTTTGCCGTCTTCTTTCACGCTGAGGTTCAGCATGTCACCGGCGTGATGGCCTTCGGGACTCTCCAGGCCGTGCTTCTTGCCGTCTGGATTGAAGTGCGGCCCCGCGGACTTGAAGTCGGGACCATCGCACTTGGCATTCTGATGGAAGTGAATGCCGTGTTTGCCCGGAGCCAGGTCATGCACTTTTATATCGAGCGCGACGCCCTTGGTTCCGCTCTCCGACAAGGTAATCGTTCCCACGCTCTTGCCCTGGGCATCTTTCATCTCAACCACAGTTTTGGCTGCGCTGATGAGCGAGTAGAAAACCATGGTGACCAATACCGCAGCAACTAACAGACGTTGGTGTTTCATGGCCCGGATTATAACCAAGCTAGGGCGGGTGCGCCATCTGATCTTGCGGAGAACGGGAAGCTTCGATACAGAGAAATGCATTGTCTTCGTTGTCACATTGATTCAGCACGTCCAGCGCTGATCTCATAATCTTTCGACAATCTTTCCCAGTTCTTTCGCAATCTCCTCGGGATCACGATCCGCAAATTTTACCGGAGCACCGATTTTTACTTTTATCTGTCCTGGACGGGCGAACTTTTTTCCGGCTTGTTTCACTTCGAATAGTCCATTGATGCGCATAGGCACAATCGGAATTTGCAAATTCTTTGCCAACAGGCCAATGCCGGCGCGGAAGGGAAGCAATTTCCCGTCCTTAGTGTGACGGCCCTCGGGAAAAACAAGGATGCTGTAGCCGCGATCGGCAGATTCGCCGGCATAGGCGAAGCTCTCGCGAAATCCGGCTTCGCGCGGCAAGGGAAACAGATTGAGCAGCGATACTCCGAGACTCCACTTCACCCGGTCATAAACTTTCCCCATGACACTTCGCGTTGCGGGCGCCGTGCGCAATATCTCGAGCGCCTCGCCTCCGGTCGCGATCGCGAGCTTATGCCGTAAAGCAGCGGGAAGAGCCGTCAACACAAAACCTGGATCCACGTCGCCAAGGTGGTTGCATACCACCAGCACCGGCCCACGCACTCCGCGTAAGTTCTGACGGCCTTCGACACGCGGCCAGCCCAAGAGAAATACTGCCGGGCGCAGCAACACGTAGTGGACAACGAGACGCATCCAGGTGACCGGCCAGCGCTGTACCCAGCGCGGATAGTGATACGGTGTTCTTTGCGGCAGCTTACCCTGCAACATCTGTTCCAGTTCACCAACCGTATTTACATGGGCGAACCGGGTTTCGCTGAGATCGACCTGATATCGATCTTCGAGTGCGCTGAGCAGTTCTACGCGATCGAGCGAACTAAGGCTCAATTCGGATTCGAGATTCGTCTGCGGTGAAAGTCGTGCCGGGGTTCGGCCGGTGATCCGTCCTATTAATTCCGCCAGTGGACTCGAAGGCTGCGCATTGCAAGGCTCATGCGACAGCTGGTCGCGAACAGCCTGCTGAATCGCGTTCCTGAGAGGCTTTTGCGTGGAGGTGCGGGGGAAATCTTCCTCCGGCCAAACCACCCATCTATTAATGCGCTGATATTCAGCCAGGGATTCGTTGGCACGCTTCACGGCAAGCTCAGGATCGGCCGCAGCATCGCGCAGAATGAGTGCCGCGCAAGCTTCCGCGTTGCCATTTCGCGGCAAGGCGATCACTACTGCATCTTTCACTTCGGGTTGACGCCGCAGAGCGGTTTCAAGATCATCGGGATAGACGTTCATGCCGGCCGGAGTGACGATGACATCTTTCTTTCGTCCCTTGAAGTAAAGGTTTCCCGCCGAGTCGAGTTCGCCGACATCGCCCGTGCGATACCAGCCGTCCTCCAGAGCAACGGGATGAGGCTCAGTTCCACCCCAGTAGCCTGCTGCCACTCCGCCGCCGCGCACCAGAATTTCTCCGTCCGGCGCGAGTTTGATCTCCCGCCCGGCGAGCACTTTGCCAATCGAGCCTTTGCCCAGGCGAAAAGGGTGATTCACGCTTATCAGCGAAGTCGTTTCGGTGAGGCCATAGCCTTGAATGGCGGCGTATCCGAGCCGCCCCCAGAATTCTTCGGTATCGCGATCCAGAGCAGCGCCGCCGCAGATGAATGCCCAGAACTTCCATCCGAACTGGCGATGGATGCGGCGGAAAATCCACCAGCGATGCAGAAAGTGTTTGCCCTCCGAGGTGCGAAACTGCTGGCGAAATTGCTTCGCACGGCCCTCACCTTCGAGATCACGTTCGATCTTTTCCTTAAGCGATTGCAGCACCCGCGGCACCGCAACCAGTACAGAAATGCGCTGAGTGTGAATGGTTCCGATTATTTCTGCCGGTTTGAACGTGTCCTGAAATATCACCGTACCGCCCATCAGTTGCGGCAGGAAGATCCCCAGGAATTGTCCGAAGACATGACTGAGCGGCAGCAGATTTAAGAAACGAACGGGATGCACCCAACGTTCGTACTTGAGATATTTTCGAATCTCGATTTCCAGCGGGGCAATATTGGCGAGGACATTGCCATGCGAGATGACGACGCCTTTCGGTTCGGCGGTGGTACCAGAAGTGAATACGATTTCCAGAGGGTCAACGGTTCCGATTTCGGCGGCAGGATACTCCGCAGGCGAATGCGTTGCCAGTGCCTCGGGCAAGTCTTCCAGCGTGACAGCCGGAATTTCCGGCCACACATGTGCCTGCGAACAAACTATCAGCTTGGCGCCGACTTGCCGGTACACTCGCAAAGCAAAATCTGTGGTGGCAACATCGTCCATGGGGACGACCACTACGCCGCGCAGAGCGCATCCGAGAAACACGGCTACCCACTCGGCCGAATTCGGGCCCCACAGCATAATGCGGTCGCCCTTTGCAACCGCTCGCGCCTCCAGCACACGGGCAAATTGAAAAGCCGCGGCCGCGACCTGCTGATACGACCAGCGCACTGTCCGGTATCCGCGACGCTGCATGTAGGCAGTCTCCGACCCTCTTTGCAGGAAAGCACGGACATAGTCGGCAATCGAGCGCTCCACGTAATTGATGTTAGCGCCTAATGGCTTGGGCTCGTGAGTGAGATCAGATGGGGCGCGATCAAAATATGAGGTTGGCCCCAATTTACTTTGGGGTAAGGCTAAACTCTTCACGCGATGGTCGGGCTTTTTACGGCGCGTAAGCTGTTGGGCGATGGAAGGGAAAAGCCCTGGGATCGTAAAAGATATGGTAGGCACGAGGAGACTCGAACTCCTGACCTCTACCGTGTCAAGGTAGCGCTCTAACCAACTGAGCTACGCGCCTATGGTGTTTTCGGCTTACGGCGTACGTGGATCGCGCGAGATCCAAAATTCGATTCATTATAGCATCGCTGGAAGTGGCGGGAAGGCGGGACTTCGGATCAATCCTAAGAGCACCTGTTGTGCATCTGAGTCTGGCCTGGGGCGAACATCGTTAGTGGTTCGCTGGTTCCGACCTGGCGTAGGGCAGTTAACCATGCTTAAGCCGTATAATCTCTCTCAGTGATCACGGTTTCCAAAGAAGATTATCTGAAGGCAATTCTGGCCGCGGAAAGCGAGGGCGAGACGGTTATCTCGGCTACCCTTGCTCACTGGCTATCGGTATCGGCGCCGGCGGTCACGATGGCGCTTCGCCGCTTGAAAAAAGACGGACTGGTGCGGGTGCAGAGTGACGGGCATGTCGGCCTGACCGCGGCGGGACGCAAAATCGCGCGCCGGCTTACGCTTCGGCATCACCTGATCGAACGGATGTTGTCAGAGATTTTCGGGATGGAATGGTATCGGGTGCACGATGAGGCTGAGCGCCTGGAACATGCGGTTTCACCCGACTTCGAAGCCAGGTTGCTGGCCAAGTTGGGACGTGGAGGAGCCTGTCCGCACGGCAATCTGAGCGAACTGGAGAGTCCAGGCAGTCGGCGTCGACGGGGATTGGTGCTGCTCGCTAATGCCGAAGCGGAGAAGGACTACGTGGTCAGCGGAATTTACGAGAGGGACCGGCACCTGCTGGAATTTCTCGAAGGACGCGGTATCCGCCCCGGTGCGCGAGTGCATGTAGCGGGACGGAACTACGATCAGACCTTGACTCTCGCGACCGATGCGGGGACGGTTGCGCTTGGCCATTCTGCCGCTGAGAAGGTTTGGGTCAGCGGTGAATCAGGCCGCCCACGACCCAAATCATAGCAACCCGACACTTTCATCTCATACTTAACCGTAGTTTACCCGCTCATGTATACTCAGGCTAATTGATTTCGCCATGAGTGCAGGATCACAACCGCCATCCACCGATACTATCGCGAGCACGACCGAGACCGTCGTTATCACGCACGAAGACGTGGATCGGGCGCATGATCGTGTTCGCGTCTCCGCGGCGCGGGCGCGGCGTGGGTTCTTCTCCAATGCGCGCTTGCTGTGGCTGCTTATAGGACCCGGAGTTCTGGTGATGCTGGGCGAGAACGACGGCCCCAGCATGCTCACCTATGCGGCGACGGGGGCAAAGTTTGGCGTCGGGTTTTTTATTCCATTCGTGGCGCTGACCTTTTGCATGGCGATTGTTGTGCAGGAGATGACCGTGCGTCTTGGCGCCGCGACCCACCGGGGACATGCCGAACTGATTTTCGACCGCTTCGGGCCGTTCTGGGGCTGGTTCTCGATGATCGATCTGGCCATCGGGAACTTTCTCACCCTGATTACTGAATTCATAGCCATACGCGCGGGACTGGGTTTTTTCGGCGTGCCTCCGTGGCTGGCAGTTCTGATTGCGCTGGTCATCCTATATGCAGCGCTGATGAGCCATCGCTATTGGACATGGGAACGAATCACGCTGGCCGCGGCCGCATTGAATTTGGTGTTTATTCCGGTAGCGCTCATGACGCATCCGAATTGGCATGCTGTTGGCCATTCGTTTATTACCTGGCAGCCGCTACCCGATTTTAGTAAGGACACACTGTTGCTTGCGCTGGCTGGCATTGGGGCGACAGTCACTCCGTGGATGCTTTTCTTCCAACAAAGCGCCACGGTCGATAAAGGGCTCACTACCAAGGATATTCGTTACGGCCGCATCGATACCGCGCTGGGAGCGGCCCTGGCGACTGCGGCAGCTGTGGCCACGATTCTCGCGACGGCGCCGTTGTTTGCTCATCAAATGACCGCCGACAATTTTCAGGCTGGAGAATTTGCCCAGGCTCTGCAGCCGCTGATCGGCCGCTTCGGCGCCTCGCTGTTTGCCTTGGGGATGGTGGAGGCTGGAATTGTGGCTTCCATCACGATTTCAACATCATCGGCTTATGCATTCGGAGAGGTCACTCACAAACCACATAGCCTCAACTTGCCCATGGGACAAGGCAAATCTTTTTACTCGGTGCTGACGCTGTGCGCAGTAGCCGCGGCGGGAATCGTGCTGATTCCGGGGCTGCCGCTGGTCTACGTGGTTCTGTTGGTTAATGTGGTTGCGGTTCTGGCCATGCCACCGGCGCTGGTGTTCCTTTTCATGCTGGTGAATGACAAGGAAATCATGGGCGACTTGGTTAGCCCCGCATGGGCCAATGTCCTCTCCGCCGGAGTTGTAGTTGTTCTGACTCTGGCCGGTGTGCTGTTCGGCATCAGTGTTATTGCCCCGAATATCTTCTCTCTTCTAGGAGGAAAGTAGAAAAATGACGGCAGAGGAATACGAAATTATGGGCAACGGTGCGGATCGCGGCGCGGATAATAATTGGGTTCTGTCGTCACTCGAGCACGACCAACTAGTGCGGGCCAAGAAGCATCCTATTCCCCGGCGACGCCTGAAGGGTGCTGAACTCACGGTGCTCTGGGGGCTTCGAATTTACCTTTTGTTTATGATGGCGGTCGTCTTTTATCAGGTCTGGACGGCCGCTCACTAGGGTGGAGCGGTTCAATCCACTTAGATAGAATTTAACCGGGGCTTGAAGGATGGACACTTGTTATGGCAAGGAACAGTTTTGTACAGTGTGCAGTTTGTGTGAGCGTGTTCTTAGGAGTCGGTTTCATCTCGGTCAATTCCGCAGGTCAGTCTCAGGAATCAGCTAAACCAACTGGGCTTTCCAAGCTGAGTCACATTATTTTCATGGCCCAGGAGAATCGTTCGTTTGATCATTACTTTGGCGAGATGCGCCAGTACTGGGCGGACAACGGTTATGCCGATCGATCCTTCGATGGCTTGCCGCAGTTCAATCCGGCTTCAGGGCTTCCGCCGTACTACGGGCCGCCACCGACTAATCCCGGCTGTGACCCGGCGGATCCGCCGCCGAAGGATTGCACCATCGACAGCAGTAGCCCGAATATCGAGTCGTTCGAGCTGATCACGCAGTGCACGGAAAACACCAGCCCGTCCTGGAACGAGGCTCACGTGGATTGGGATTATTACGATCCGATGGGCAAGTCCGCGGCCAAGCTGAATGGCTTCGTTTATACGGGGGCTCACGACGCCCGAGCCGACGGTTTCTACGATTACGACGGCATCCGCGCCATGGGTTACTACGACGGAGGTGACCTGAACTACTACTACTTTATGGCCTCGAACTTCGCTACGTCGGATCGCTGGTTCAATCCGGCGATGGCCCGGACCCATCCGAACCGCGAATATCTGGTGGCGGGGACTTCGCAGGGAGATGCCTATCCAGTCGGGACCGATAACGGTGACAAGAGTTTGCTGACTGCTACGACGATCTTTCAAGAGCTGGTAACCGCGGGGGTGAGCTGGAAGATCTACGTGAATCCCACGCACACCGGTTGCACTGGGCCACCCTACAATCCGGCGTGTTTGCTGCAAACCAGTTACATCAAATATTTCCAGTGGGGACAGACGATTCCCACGAAGTACCCGAAAAATATCGGCACTATCGGTGTCACCAACTCCGATTTCGAGAATGATTTGCGAAATGGCACCCTCCCGGCAGTGGCACAGATTGAGCCAGCTACCGATGCCGGACTGGATGAGCATCCCTCTTCTTCGGACTCATCGCCGAGCCGGACTCAAAACGGAGCGCTCTACGTTTCTGAAATCATCAATTCGCTGATGACCAGTTCTTCCTGGAAGAATTCGGCCTTCATTCTCACCTATGACGAATTTGGCGGAATATACGATCATGTTTCGCCGCAGAAGGCGGCGAGCCCGGATGGCATTGCACCCAAGGATCTCTTGCCCGGCGATATTTGCAACAAGGGCCAGACTGGACCAACCTGCAACTTTGTCTATACCGGCTATCGGGTTCCGCTGATCGTGGTTTCGCCGTATGCCAAGAAGCACTATGTTTCGCACACGGTGGCTGACACCACGGCGATTCTGAAATTGATTGAAACCCGCTTCAATCTGCCGTCGTTGACCAAGCGGGATGCCGCGCAAATGAATATGACCGAGTTCTTCAATTTCGCGCATCCTGCGTGGATGACTCCGCCAACTCCGCCGGTGCAGAACACAAGCGATCCTTGCTATCTCAACAAATTGCCGTAAGCAATTTGTTTTGACAGCCTGATCACACAGGACGGTTGCGGTGGATACATAAATACCCAGCCACGTGAGGCGTAACGGCCGGGCTGGAATATGAACTGGGCGCTTCATAGAAGCGTCCAGTTCTTCGTTAAAAGCATTTTGCCTCTTTCGTGCGCCGAAGGTAATTGCGCTGTTGGCGAATTAGGCTGCGTTCATACCGAGAGCTCACGAAAGTTTAGGCTTGGTGTGAGGGATCGCCAATTTCTCCGCCATTCTTACCAACTCCGGCAGAGAGTCCGCACCCATCTTTCGCATGAGCTGGCCACGATGCACCTTAACCGTGGTTTCGCTGGTTCCGATCTCGGCGGCGATTTGCTTATTGGGAAGGCCGAAGACTACCAGCGGCAGCACTGCACGCTCCCGGGGCGTCAGCCACTCAAGGCGTTCCCGCAGTGTGGCGATTTCCTTCTCTTGTTGTCGTCGGGCTCGGTCGCGCTCGATGGCGACGTGAATCGCGTCCAGCAAATCCTGCTCATGCCATGGCTTGGTCAGGAACTCCACGGCTCCTGCCTTCATTGCGCGAACTGAGGTACGGATGTCGCCGTGCCCAGTGATAAAGATGATGGGAATGAAAATGTTGGACTCCGCCAGCTTGCGCTGGAAATCAAGCCCACTGATTCCTGGCAGCCGGATGTCGAGGATCAGGCAACTGGGCACGTCCGCGGGTTTGGCTTGCAGAAACTCCTGGGCTGAACCGAAGAGCTGAACCGTTAAACCGACAGAACGGATCAAGCTGTCGAGCGCTTTGCGGATGGAGGCATCGTCATCGACCACGAACACCATGGATGGCGTCTCAGTCATGGGCTACGCCGCCTTGAGCAAGATCAATTGAAAAATTGCCCCATGTGGAGACCCGGGCTTAGCCGACAAGCGGCCGCCATGCGTCTCCACAATGGAACGGCTGATCGAAAGTCCCATACCAATCCCTTCGGGCTTGGTGGTGAAGAAGGAGTCGAAGATACGGGATGTTTGCCTGGGATCAAGTCCCGTCCCGGAATCCTGCACCTCGACCAGCACCCCCTCCGGGTCGGTGGCGGACCTGATGAGCAGCGTCCGCGGCCGGTCATTGATTGCGAGCATGGCGTCGATGGCGTTCATAATCAAGTTCAGCATCACCTGTTGCAACTGGATACGGTCGCCGGGCACGGCAGGAATATCGGGCGAAAGCTCAGTGTGTACGGTAATACCGCCGACCATGAGCTCTTTGCGGGCCAGGGCCAACACTTCCCGGATGACTTCATTCACCTCCAGCGGCCGCATCTCGGGTGATGCCTTCTTCAGCAGGGCTCGGATTCTCTCGATCACGCGGCTGGCCCGATTGGCTTCCGCCATGGCATTGGCCATGGCTGTCCGCGCTTCGCTTAGATTGGGCGGTTGCGCCGCCAGCCAGTGAAGCGAGGCGCTTGCGCTGGTAGCCACCGCGGTGAGGGGTTGGTTGATTTCATGCGCGATGGAGGCGGTTAACTCGCCCATGGTCGCGATACGAGCCACCCGAGCCAGTTCGGCCTGCGATTGCTGCAGAGCGAGTTCGGCCCCTTTTTGGGCCTCCTCCAATTTCACTCGTTCGGTGACGTCCCGCTGGATCCCCCAGGTTCGCACCAGCTTTCCGTTCTCCACAATACCGATCATGCTGTTCAGAAAAATCTTGGCATTGCCGCGCACGTCGACTTCGTGAGACTCCCGCTCCAGCACGCGGAAGCCGGAGCGGATGTATTCCCGAGTGAGCTCGACATTCTGGGGATCGTTCGGATCGAGGGTGTCGGTCAGCCGTTTGCCAACAAATTCCTGAGGGGAATTCAAGCCATACATCTTGGCCATCGCGTCGTTGCATTCCGCGAGGCGGGAATCGTGGAGGATGCGGCGCACTAATTCGTCCTCCGGCAAGTCCACGGGGATGGGACCGTCCAGATCCTGGCGGAAGATGCCTTCAGAACTCTGAGCGACGAAGTTGCGGTAGCTCTCTTCACTGCGGCGCAGAGCCGTCTCGGCCCGCCAGCGCTCGGTGATGTCATGAGCCATGCCGCGGACAATGGGCGAGGAAACGCCCTCGGTGCGAAGCGTATTGTTGTATTCCCAGATCCTGGGCTCGCCCGTCCGGGTGAGGACAGTGAGCAGACCCTTATCTGTGCCGACGGTCTTTATTTTAGCCAGGTAGTCGTCGAACTGATGACGATATTCGGGAGCGATGAGCTCGCGCATGGGGATTTGTAGCAGTTCGGCGACTTCATACCCCAGGATGCGCGCGGGAGCCGGATTCGCCGACAGCAGCTTGCCTTGCAGATCATGCGTGCAAAGCAGGTCCTGACTGTGTTCGACCAGGTCCCGGTAGCGGTCTTCACTCTCGCGCAGGGCTGCTTCCGCTCGCTTGCGCTCCGTGATATCGACAAAAACGCCCGTCGCTCCCCGGACGTTGCCCGCGTGATCCAGCAAGGGGGCGGCATTGCCGAACATATCGAAGGAGGTTCCATCGTCGAACAGCAGAGAGTACTCCGAATCGCGAACCTCCTGTCCGGTAGCCGCGGCCTTTTGCAGCGGTAGCTCGGTGAGAGGAAGGTCCTGCCCGTCCCGAACTGCACGGAAGTTCGCAGGCCTCTCCTCCTCGGGCGCAGTCTTGGAAATGTTGGAGCCGTGGGGCAGGCGCAGCAATTCGTAAGCGACGCGGCTGCCGGTTATGCTGCGGCAGGTGGGGTCGCGGGAAATGAGAGCCATACCAGGCACAGCATCGAAGATAACGGCCAATTCTTCCGCCCGGGCTTTGGCTTCGGCTTCACTCCGCCGCAGAGCTTCTTCCGCCAGCTTATGGGCGGTGATGTCGCGCCCGACTTCGGAGGCGCCCACGACCCTGCCTTCCGAATTCCGCATCGGCGATATTGTCAACGAAACATTGACTCTGGTTCCCTGCCGTGTGACCCGGATAGTTTCGTAATGCTGAATGTGCTCCCCGGCTCGCAGCCGCCGCAGAATCTGGGTTTCTTCATTTTGCAGTTCGGGAGGGATAATCATGTTGATCGGTCGACCCACAGCTTCCGCTTCCGTGTACCCGAAAATGTGCTGGGCACCGGCATTCCAGCTGGTAATCAATCCGTTCAGGTCTTTGGAAATGATGGCATCGTCGGATGATTCAACGATGGCTGCAAGCCGCAGCGCCGCTCGCTCCGCCTGCTTGCGCTCGGTGATGTCCTGCATCACGCTGACCACCCGGTCGACGCCGTTGCGGCTTTCAATGGGAAAGTACGATATGAATAGATCCCGTTCGCCGCGCTTGGGAGTTTTGTATCTCAGCTCATAGGTGAC
>Ga0207066_1015_pt1 | contig 47626 bp, 50 predicted proteins | sample Alteio_BWMinCont_24_FD_153490 | JGI IMG/M metagenome (GOLD analysis project Ga0207066, IMG submission 153490) | Enriched cells from forest soil in Barre Woods Harvard Forest LTER site, Petersham, Massachusetts, United States -... | ecosystem: Environmental > Terrestrial > Soil > Temperate forest >...
TGATGTCGTTGGTACCCTGGTCGGCGATGTAGATGAATTGCCCGGAGGTGGAAACCACGATAGAAATCGGACCAGTGCCGGTGTCGAAGGGCGATCCGACGACTTGGGTCAGCGCGCCGGTGCTGGAGTTGATTGCGAGGATTGAGACCGTGTCATCCGCTGTGTTGGCCACGTACGCGAATTTGCCGCCAGGATCGACGGCGATGGCGAAAGGCCCGGCGCCGACAGGAATGGGAGTGCCAGCTGGCTGCAAGAGTCCGGCCGCGGAGATGGTGTAAGTGAAGACGAGGGCCAAGTTGCTGTTCACCACATAGAGAAACTTTCCGGAAGGATTGATTGCCAACGCAACTGGGTTAGGGGCTGTGGGAAATGGAGATCCAGTGACTTGGGTCAGGGCGCCGGTGCCGGTGCTCACAGAAAAGACAGAAATGCTACCGGAAATCTGATTGAGCACGAATAGCATGCCGCCGTCACTGGTCATAGTCATGGCGATTGGGGTCACGCCGGTGGCAACTCGAGGCAAGACCTCGGTCAGAGAACCTACGCTCTGATCGATGTTGAACCGGGAAACCGTATTTTCGGCTCGATTGACGACGTAGAGGAACTGTTTGGAAGGGTGTATCAGCATGGCGCCGGGAGAGTTTCCCGCTGGGAAAGGAGATCCCACGACTTCGGTGAAATTGCCTGAACCGTCGATTCGGAATCCAGAGATTGTGTTACTTGAAGGGATACTCGCGTAGGCCAGATGGCTGGAGCCTGAGGGGATGGTGGGATTCGGCGTGGCGGAGTAGTTTGAGCTGCCGCCGCAACCGGCCAATCCCGCCAGCAGCAAAACCAGCAACCATAGCGACATTGCTTTACGCGGCATCATTGAGGGCCTTCGAGAAAGTGGGTGTGGCAACCGGGTCGGTCTCCATTCACAGTCTGGGATGATGACCAATTTGTCCGAAGTGGAAGACCACACCGGTGGAAATACGGATGTTATTTTGGGTCTGGCCAAACGAATTGCTGTTTATGTAGTCCGCCTGCACGACGCGAAAAGTGAAGCGCGGGCTCCAGTCCCAGTCATAGCCGCCTCCGCCCGCAAAAGCGCGGCCGACGCCCTGAAAGCCGCTCTTGGTTCCCACGGTGATGTCCACACGGTCTTGCGCCTTCCCAATCAAACCATGGACGAAAAACTTCGACTTGTCACGTCGCCAGGTGTACTGCGGGCCGATCATGTAATTGAAGGTCTTCAGTTGGGAGCCGTATTGCCCGCTCAGGTCGAGGGTCGCACTCCATTTCAGGTTTATGTTAAAGATGCCGGCGGCATTCCAGCCGTTCAGGTTGGCGTTATCGGCGAAACCGAACGACTGGCTGTCCAGGCGCAGGTAGGAATACCCTGCGAACACCTCCCAGCGCGGAGCAACCCCGTTCTGCGCGGCGGCGAAGCCCGGGATCAGGATAAGCAATAAGGACAAGGCTGTTTTGCGAATCAGTGCGAGTTCGATAGTCATTCGTATGAAAGTGCAGTTTCTGCCGGGATTCCCTTTGTTTGAGGACATGTAACTATAGCAGGTTGCCAAGAGGTCTGGCTTTATTGGGTTTGATCAAAAGCTTGAAGCGCAGAGGTCGCGGAGAACGTCAGCAGAGCACGCGGGGACAGTCGATGATTTAAACCTGCCGCTACTTCTCGGCCATGGCCCCGACCAGCGATTCGAAGATCTTGAAGCCGTCGGTGCCGCCCAGTTCGGCTTCGCTGAAGCGTTCCGGATGGGGCATCATCCCCAGCACGTTACGGCCGGGACTGCAGATGCCGGCGATGTTATCGAGCGAGCCGTTGGGATTGGCTTCGGGTGTGACCTGGCCATCGCGGGTGGTATAGCGAAATACTATGCGGCGGTCGCGGCGCAATTCGGCCAACGTCGCTTCATCGCAAAAGTAGTTGCCCTCCATGTGGCCGATGGGGATGGTGAGCACTTCACCTTCGCGGCAGGTGCTGGTGAAAGGCGTGTCAGTGGTTTCGACGCGCACGTGAACTGGCTTGCACACATACTTCAATCCCACATTGCGGATGAGCGCTCCGGGCAGCAACCCTGATTCGCAGAGAATCTGGAAGCCGTTGCAGATGCCCAGCACCAAGCCTCCACCATCGGCAAACTTGCGCACCGATTCCATGACTGGAGAAAACTTGGCAATGGCGCCGGTGCGGAGATAATCGCCATAGGCGAAGCCTCCGGGCACAATGATGACGTCGCAACCCTGCAGGTCATGAGAGTCATGCCACAGGAACGTGACCGGCTGATGGGCGACGTGGCCGATGGTCCAGTGAGCGTCGTGATCACAGTTCGACCCGGGGAAGATGATGACCCCAAATTTCATCTGGTTTTCCTCGTTCGGGGATAAGTTGAGTTTAGCATGAGGGGAGTGAAGTTGCTGCGTTGGCGCTAAGCTGCTTCGCGTACAATTTCATCAAGATTCACCGTACACTACGCATGAGTTCGGCGTGGCGGCTGGCGTCACAGATCGGCTGTGGGGCGTAGAGGACCTTGTGGCTCTCTGGGAAGCCGACGAACAGCGGAGGGCGGAAAGGGCGGCATAAATGAAGCGCCTAGGTCTTATCGGTGGTGCGATTATTGCCATCATCGCCGTCTACTTCGTGCTCTTTCGATTCCCGTGGTCTATCGGTTTTCGCTGGCTTCACTGACTTTCAACGTAGCCCACTACCGCCCTCACGAATCGAAACAGTTCAGTGCGCCCCATGCTATAATTCCAATTCGCCTGCATAAGATTCGAGGCAAATCCATGATGTATTCTACGGGCGAATCCAGCGCACTGATATCGGTCGCAAACAACGTCATATAGGATGAGGTAAAGCCATGTCCGGCCATTCAAAATGGGCCACAATCAAGCATAAGAAGGGCGCGCTGGATGCCAAGCGCGGCAAGATTTTCACCCGGCTGATCAAGGAAATCGGAATTGCCGCCAAAAATGGCGGCGGAGATCCGGACACCAATCCGCGGCTGCGTGGCGCCATCCTCGCGGCCAAGGCGGAGAACATGCCCGCGGACAACATCAAGCGGGCCATCCAGCGCGGCACCGGGGAGTTGCCTGGCGCGGTGTATGAGGAGTTTTCGCTGGAAGGTTATGGTCCGGGCGGAGTGGCGATTCTGCTCGACATCAATACCGACAACCGCAATCGCACGGTCAGCGAGATTCGCCACGCGTTTGGCAAGAATGGCGGCAACATGGCGGAGGCCGGAGCGGTTTCCTGGATGTTTCACAAGAAGGGCGACATCGTGATTCCGAAGACGGCGGCCAAAGAAGATGATCTGATGGCGATTGTGCTCGACGCCGGCGCCGAGGATCTGAAGGATGACGGCGACAACTGGGAAGTGCTGAGTGCGCCGTCGGCGTATGAAGCGGTTCTGGAAGCCGTGAAGAAGGCGGGCATTGAGCCCAGTTCGTCCAGCGTTGCGATGGTTCCGCAGAATTACATCAAGCTGGAAGGGCAGGCTGCCAGCACCATGATTCGACTGTTGGAAGCGCTGGAAGACAGCGACGATGTGCAGAACGTGCACGCGAACTTTGATATTGATCAGAAGTTGCTGGAGGAAGTGGCGGGATAGCGGTGCTGGATTGCGCAGGATGAAGACTCGAGCCGCCTACGGGCGGCTTTCATTTTGCTGAGCGACGATGAAAACCAGAATCGATAAATTGATCTTCGAGCGCGGGCTGGCGGCGTCGCGGGAACGGGCGCAAGCGATGATTCTTGCTGGGAAGGTCCTGGTGAATGGGCAGAAGATAGAAAAAGCTGGGGTTGGAGTTGAAATCGACGCAGAGATTCGGCTGCTCGATGAAGACCTGAAGTATGTCGGCCGCGGCGGGCTGAAGCTGGAAAAGGCGCTGGCGCATTGGAAGATCGATGTGGCGGGAAAGACTTGTCTCGACGTCGGTGCCTCCACTGGCGGCTTTACGGATTGCTTGCTGCAACACGGGGCTGCCCGAGTGATTGCTGTGGATACCGGCCACGGCCAGATCGATTTCCGACTGCGGCAAGATCCGCGGGTGCGGATGCTGGAAAAGACTAATGCCCGCTACCTGACTCACCAGCAGCTGAGCGAAGTCGTGGACTTCATTGCCATGGATGTGTCGTTCATCTCGGCGACCCTGGTGCTTCCGGCGGTGATTGCGTCTGCATTCCCGGCGCCGCTGGTCGGGAGGCCAATAGTCGTTCTAGTGAAGCCGCAATTTGAAGTCGGGCGTGAGTTGGTGGGGAAAGGCGGCATTGTACGGGACGAAGCGGCGCAACTGGGAGCCGTGGAGAAAGTGCGAGTGGCGTTGGTAGCTCTGGGCTGTACACGGACCGAGGTGATCGACTCGCCCATTCTTGGAGCGGAAGGGAATCGCGAGTTTCTGCTGTACGCGGTGTTTTGAGGCGGATGCGAGCAAAGCTTTAAATCGCGGAGTTTGCAGAGGAAACCAGCAGAGAACGCCGAAAAAATCAGTTCCCGCTTCCTGGTATCGGCTCTCAGTTCTCACTTTTCGGTACAATGCAGCTTCATGGTCGGCAGCAATCCATCTATAGCGAAGGCCGCAGCTATCGTCTCCAAGCCCGGGAAGCCGGAGCTGGCAACCGTTATACCGGAACTCTTGGACTGGTTTAGGGAGCACCAGTACCAGGTTGTGGTGGATGAGGAAACCAAGCCGCACGCGCCGGGGATTGAAGTCGTTCGCCGGGATGACTTGGGTTCGAGGCCTCTGAATTTTGTAGTGGTGCTGGGCGGGGATGGCACGTTGCTTTCCACATCCCGGGCCGTGGCCAAGGCTGGAATCCCAGTGTTGGGAGTGAATCTGGGTTCGCTCGGATTTCTGACAGAAGTCCCGCTCGACCAGCTGTATCCCACGCTGCAGGGCATTGAGAACAGTTGCTGCAACGTCGAAACCCGTTCGATGGTTCACTGTGAGGTGGTGCGGAATGGCACTGTGGTCGCGAGCTATGAAGCTCTAAATGACATCGTCGTGGGCAAGGGCACGATCTCGCGTCTGAATAGCTGCGATGTGTACGTGGACGGAGAATTCGTTTCTGCCTACAAAGCCGACAGCCTGATTGTTTCGACGCCCACGGGTTCAACAGCGTACTCGCTTTCCGCCGGTGGGCCAGTCGTGATGCCTACAGTGAATGCATTCGTGGTTACTCCGGTTGCGGCGCACTCATTGACACATCGGCCATTAGTGGTTCCCGATACCTCGGGTATCGAATTAGTGGTGAATACCGGCGAAGACGAAGCGTATCTCAGCGTGGACGGTCAGGTCGGCATGCCGATGTACGATGGTGACCGCGTGCGTTGCCGCAAATCTCAACACCAGGTAAAACTGCTACGCGTGCAAGGTACCTTCTTTGATGTGCTGCGCGCCAAACTGAAGTGGGGGCAACGATAGTTCCCGGGATATCCGAATCCATGAAAACCATTCGCGGGTTGTTGGTGCTGCTGGCTTGCTTCGTGTCGACGATTGCCGGCACGGCACAGTGCAAAACAGTTGCTGACCTGATCATCACTGACGCCAATATCTGGACCGGGGACGATGCGCGCCCGCGTGCCCACGCGGTCGCGGTGTTTGGGGATCGAATTCTCGCCGTTGGTTCGGACGCGGATGTCGAAGGGTTGCGTGGCCCCAGTACGCGGATGATTGACGCCGGCGGCAAACTGCTGCTTCCGGGTTTCAACGATGCGCATGTGCACTTCGTTAGCGGAGGTTCGCAGCTGGACAGCGTGCAGCTCAACGATGCGACCCGCATTGATGAATTTGTGCAGCGCATCGCCGCCCAAGCAAAGAAAACTCCCAAGGGTGAATGGATACAGGGTGGTGATTGGGATGAGACCAAGTGGCCCGGTTCGCCTCTGCCGACGAAGGAGTTGATTGATCCGGTCACGGCCAACAACCCGGTTTTCTTAAGCCGCTATGACGGGCACTCGTCGTTGGCGAATTCTGTCGCGCTGAAACTGGCCGGGATAACGGCTCAGACGCCTGATCCGCCGGGCGGCTCCATCGTGCACGATGCACAGGGGAATCCCACGGGAGATCTCAAAGACGCTGCTACCGACCTGGTAGCAAAAGTGATTCCGCCGCCTTCGCATGATCAGCTCATGCGGGCAGTGAGACGTGCGCTGGGACACGCGGCGTCCGTGGGCGTGACCAGTGTGCAAAACATGGATCCCGACTACGCCGACATCGCCGTCTACGCGGAACTGTTGCAGGCGGGCGAACTGACGACGCGTATCTATGCGGCGCCTTTGATTACGCAGGTTGACGATCAGGTGAAGATCGGAATTCGCCACGCCTTTGGCGGGCCTTATCTGAGGATCGGCGCGGTCAAGGCATTCGCGGACGGATCGCTGGGATCGCGCACGGCTTATTTTTTCGAGCCGTTTCTGGATGAACCGGGGAATCACGGCCTGCTTTCTGACGAAATGCAACCGCTTTCCCTGATGCGCGACCGCATGAGGAGTGCCGACGCAGCCGGGATCCAAATTTGCACGCACGCGATTGGGGACCAGGCAATTTCGATGATCCTGGATTTGTACACCGAGGTGGTGAAAGCTCATGGCTTGGCGGATCGGCGTCTCCGCATCGAACATGCTCAGCACATGGCCACCAAGGACTTCGACCGCTTTGCGCAATTGAATGTGATCGCCTCGGTGCAGCCTTATCACGCAATTGATGACGGGCGCTGGGCGGAGGCGCGCATCGGCCACGATAGGGCCAGCCGGACTTATGCATTCCGGACGTTTTTAGATCACGGTGTACATCTGGCGTTCGGAACCGATTGGGATGTCGCGCCGTTGAATCCGATGCTGGGCTTGTATGCCGCTGTGACTCGGGCCACACTCGATGGCAAGAATCCCAATGGTTGGTTCCCAGAGCAGAAGCTCACCGTGGAGGAATCGGTTCGGGCTTACACCATGGGCTCGGCATACGCGGAGTTCCAGGAGAAGGAAAAAGGCTCGATCACGCGTGGGAAGCTGGCCGATATGGTGATTTTGAGCGACGACATTTTCTCCATCGATCCAGTGAAGATTCGCGATGTTAAAGTGTTGAAGACGATCGTGGGCGGAAAAGTGGTTTGGGATGTCGCGCGTAAGCCTCAGTACGCTGCCGAACCCTAGGCGGACTATTTGTCTTTAACTTCGAGACGAAGCAGATCGGCGCTGGACTCGCGCCGTCTGACCAGCCTGATGGTTTTTCCCTCGATCAGCACTTCCGCCGCTCGAGGGCGAGTGTTGTAATTGGAAGCCAGCACCATTCCGTAAGCGCCGGTGTCAAGTACTGCCAGCAAGTCGCCTTCCTTCGTAGTGGGGAGTTCGCGGTCCCGCGCCAGGAAGTCTCCGGTCTCGCACACCGGACCAACCACGTCGACGGTCTCATGCGAATTGCCCCCGGGTGCCTCGACGGGAATGATTTGGTGATACGCGCCATAGAGCGCTGGACGGAGCAAGTCATTCATGGCGGCGTCTGCGACTAGAAATGTTTTTCCGTGATTCGTCTTCCTGTAAATCACCCTCGTCAACAGGATGCCGGCAGAACCCACGATGGAGCGGCCGGGCTCGAGCAGTAGATGAACGTTCAGGTCCCGGAGCGGCGCTGAGAGGGCTTGAGAGTAGGCTGCCAAGCGTTCGGTGAAATCGGATGTCTCGTCATCGTAGTCAATGCCCAGGCCTCCACCGGCGTCGATATACGTAATACTGTGGCCGTTGCTTCGCAACTCGCGCACCAGTTCTGCAACGCGCTCCATTGACTGAGCAAAAGGTTTTACATCCAGAATCTGTGAACCGATGTGAACACTCACACCCGCGACGGTGAGGCGGCGGTCTGCGGCCGCCAGCGAGTAGAGGCGTATAGCGTCGCTTATCGGAACGCCGAATTTGTGCTCTCGCAAGCCGGTGGAAATGTAGGGATGAGTTTCGGCAGAGACATCGGGATTGACACGTAGAGCGATGCGGGCAGTCTTCTTAAGCCGGCCGGCGCATTCAGCCAAGGCAGATAGCTCCGATTCGCTCTCCGCGTTAAACAATAGAATGTTGGCGGCGAGCGCGGCTTCCATTTCTGGCCGTGTCTTGCCTACGCCGGAGAAAACCGTCTTCCTGGCGGCGGCGCGGCCCACTCGCAATACGCGCTCCAGTTCTCCGCCGGAGACGACATCGAAGCCGCAGTTCATCTTCGCCAAGAGCCGCAGAATTGCGAGGTTTGAGTTCGCCTTCACCGAGTAACAAACGATGTGAGGAACCTTGCGGAAGGCTCGTTCGAAAGCTCCTAGACGATCGCGAATTGCAGATGCCGAATAGACGTAGAGGGGCGTGCCGAAACGTTCCGCCACCTCCGTGAGTGGAACTCGTTCGCAATGAAGGATGGAAGCAGGCGAGCGAGCTGACTTGGCTTGGCGATAGAGAAACTCGGGAAAGCGTGGACCAGTTTGCTGTTCCGACCGCTTCACTTGCGTTTTCCGGCAGGTCCCTTGACGCGAATCACCACTACTGTCTCGTCGTCGAAGGCTTCCTCTCCCGCAGCGTGTTCGGCCACCGCCTTGAAGATGGCTTTGACCACGGCATCGGGCGGCGCATCCAGATTCTGGCTCACGACCTGATCCAGGCGGCCGCGTCCAAACATACTGCCAGCGCGATTGCGCGCGTCGAGAATGCCGTCGCTGAAAAAGATGAACATGTCACCGGGCTTGGCACGGAAACTCAGCTCGTCGTAATCAGCGTCGTCGAACAACCCCGAGGGCAGTCCGGCGATTTCGATGAGTTCGATTTTGCCGTCGTGGCAGTAGAGCGGGCGCGGCAATCCGGAGTTAGCGATGCGCAAAGTGCGGGTCTGATCGTCCCATAGGGCGTAGATCAGCGACACAAACTGGGCTTCAATGCGGCGTTCTCCCAACGAGAAATTCAGCGCCGACAGCATTTCGGCGGGCGATGGCTCGATGGGAGCGTGGGAACGTAGAATGCCGCTGACCAGCGCGGCATAGATAGCAGCCGGTGCGCCTTTCCCGCTGACATCGCCGACGACGATGGCGGTGCGGGAAAGGGAATAGCTGACGAAATCATAAAGGTCTCCACCAATGGCGCGTGCGGGCATGGACTTGGCGGCAATGTCCAAATGTGCAGGCTTGGGAAGCGTGTGGGGCAGCAACCGGAATTGCAACTCGCGGGCCAGTGCCAGATCCCGCTCCAGACGTTTTTCCTGGCGGGCGATCTGTTCGTAGAGGCGAGCGTTTTCTAGAGCGATGGCCACTTGCGCTGCCAGCGTGATGACGGTTCGCCTGTGGTCGTCGGTAAAGAAGCCGCGCCGGGTGTGCTCCAAATCGAGCACGCCGATTACGCTGTCTTTGTAGATTAGTGGAACGGCCAGTTCCGAGCGGGTCTCAGGATTGAGTTGGATGTAACGAGGATCTTTACTGACGTCCGGCACCAGCACGGCTTCCTTGTGCTCGGCGGCGTAACCCACCACACCGCGTCCCTTCGGAACCTCATGCTTAAGGTGCACGTTCTCCTGAAAGCGCAGAGCAAATCGGTGTTCCAGTTTCTGTCCAGTGGAATCGAGCAACAAGATGCTGAACATCTGATAGTCGATCAAACGGCTGAGCAGTTCGGCGATTCGCTTTAGAAGTTCGTCGACATTCAGAATGGAAGTGAGCTCACGGGCGATTTCGTTGAGCAAAACCAGAGTGCGCGCCTGGCGCGTGGTTCGGGTGTACAGGCGGGCGTTTTCGATGCCCACCGCCATTCGCGAGGCGATCAGGGTCAGCAGCCGTTTGTGCTCTTCGGTGAAGTGGTTGGGAAGCGGCGACTCGATGTCAATGACGCCGATCAGGCGGTTCTTGACGATGAGCGGGACGGCCAGTTCGGAACGCACGTTGGGGACCGCAGAGATGTAGCGCGGATCCATAGAAACATCGTGCACCAGGATGGCCTCACGACGCTGGGCGGCAATACCGGTGACGCCCTCGCCCACCTTAATTTTCAGCCGCTCCGCGACCTCGCGGGAATATCCCACCTGAAACCGGAAGCGCAATTCCTGTGTCTTTTCATTCAGCAGCAGGATGGCAAAAATCCTGTAATCAATGACTTTGCGCACCAATTCCGCGACCCGGCGCAGGGTCGTGTCCAGGTCGAGCGTGGTGTTGACGACGTCTGCCACTTCGAGTAGAAGGGGCTCGACTTTGGTTTGAAGCTCGGTGTCTGCGACAACTGTTTCCACATCTCTATGATATCAGTCGGGCCAGTGGAATCGGTCGTGGAGTAGGTGGGGATTGTAGGTTCAGACAGGGTTAGACCCGTCTGGGCACGATGCAGATGTCGGGCAGGTTGCGGTATTTTTCGGCGTAATCGAGGCCGTAGCCCACGACAAATTCGTCAGGAATGGGAAATCCCACGTAATCGGCATGGATGGGTTGCTTTCTTCGGGAAGGTTTATCGAGCAGGGCGGCGATGCGCAAGGACTTCGGCTGGTGTCCCATCAGGACACGCTTAAGAAAATTGAGTGTAAGGCCGGTATCGAGGATATCTTCGACCAAAATTACGTTGCGGTCTCGCATGGATTGATCAACGTCTTTGGTGAGTCGGACCTCGCCCGTCGAGTCCCACCCGTGTTGCAGTTCCTGTGCCGGGCTGGGGCGATTGCCGTAGCTCGAAACTCCAATAAAGTCGAAACTGGCGTCCAGGTGTACCTGGCGGGCGAGATCGGCAAGGAAAATGGCAGCGCCTTTGAGCACGCCGATAAAAATCACGGGCTGGCCGGAGAGATCGCGAGTGATGTCGGCGCCAATCGCGGCCACACGAGAGGCGATTTGCTCGCGCGAAATGAGAACCTTCAGCTCCGGCATCGGGGTTCATATTAAACTAGCATCCAGCAAATAGCATTCAGCAGTTAGCATTCAGCATTCGGTCGGGCAAGAGTCTAGGGGGAGTCGGCAACCCTTAGGATTCGCTGAATGCTGACGGCTGAGTGCTACTTCAGTTGGAAGCCAGGAGCTAGCAGCGTACTTATGAAACTCGACGGCATCAAAATCACCTGGTTAGGGCACGCTACTTTTCGTGTTGAAACTCCTGGGGGTAAGACGGTGCTGATCGATCCCTGGGTTGCGGGAAATCCCAAGTGTCCTGAGAAAGAGAAGAACCTTGCGAAAGTGGATGTCATGCTCTGCACTCACGGGCACGGCGACCATATTGGCGACGCAGTCGATATTGCCAGGAAGCATGACCCGATCGTCGTCGGGATGCCTGAGCTTTGTGGCTGGCTGGAAAGCAAAGACGTCAAGCGGGTTTCAGGCATGAACAAGGGAGGAACACAGACCGTCGGAGACATTAAAGTCACCATGGTTCACGCGGCGCACTCCAGCGGGATTGAAGATGGCGAGCGGAGAGTTTACGGCGGAGAAGCCTGCGGCTATGTGATCGAGTTTTCGAACGGCGTGAAAATTTACCATGCCGGCGATACTTGTGTGTTTGGAGATATGGCGATCATTCGTGAGATTTACGCGCCGGAGATTTGCATGTTGCCGATTGGCGATCATTACACCATGGGGCCGCGCGAAGCTGCATATGCTTGCAAACTGCTGAGGCCGAAAACCGTTATCCCCATGCACTACGGCACTTTTCCCATGCTGACCGGCACGCCTGCCGAACTGCGGAGTCTGGCGCCGGATATCGAGGTGCGGGAGATGAAGCCCGGAGAAACGATTTCGTAACGAGGATCATGCGGTGACGGGCGAACTCGCTCGTCAAACTTTGGAATTCAGGAGCGAACTTGGCGCAATCGAAAGAGAAAATTCCGGGCTGGCGAATGGGCGGCATCACTGCCGGCCCGGTCGAAGACTACTTGTACTCCATGCTTCCACCGCGAGATGAAGTGCTCGCCGAGATTGAAGCGGAAGCGGCAAAGCGCGATATTCCCATTGTCGGGCCGGTGGTAGGCCGCATTCTTCAGCAGTTGGCGATGATGATCGGCGCCAAGACCGTATTTGAGATGGGATCGGCGGTGGGGTATTCCACGATCTGGTGGGCACGAGCCGTCGGCAAAGAAGGCCGCGTGTTCTATACCGATGGAGATCGCAAGAAGGCCACTGAGGCGCAAAAGTATTTCAAGCGCGCGGGAGTAGCGGATCAAATCACCGTGGGAGTCGGCGATGCTCTGGAATTGCTGTCGGAGCAGAAGCAGGAATTCGACATCATCTTCTGTGATGTGGACAAAGAGGACTATCCGCGAGTTTTACGCCTCGCAGTTCCGCGGCTGCGCACAGGCGGGCTGTTTGTGACGGATAACGTCTTGTGGAGCGGCAAGGTGGCCGACAAGAAGAATGCCGAGCCTTCGACCAAGGCGATTTTGGAGTTCAACCGGCAGCTGTATGGCTCGACGGACTTGTTTACGACGATTTTGCCGGTGCGGGATGGAGTGGCGGTGGCGGTGAAGAAATAATCTGCAAAGCTATTTGTGGCTTCGCTCAAGTTGTCGCAGAAGCTTACGGCCACGTGCTCTCATGGCGGCTGTTCCAGTTTCAGTGAGTGTCGTCAGCAGGGTCTTTGTTCCCGGGATTAGCTCGTTGTGTGAGCTTGCCAAATCGACGAGAGCTTGCATGGCGCTGGTCTTCACAATCGAACTTTTGTCTTCCAGATGATGCATGAGCGCGGTGGTCGCGCGAACACAGTCTTTTGCCGACAGAGCCAATCTTGGGACCATTTGGGCCAAATGCCAGCGCAGCTCCTGCTGGGTGGCTTCGTCAAGCAGGCGCAGGAGCTTAGCCTTGAAGGGTTTCAGCAGACCGGGTCGGCGGAGCGTCACTTTCTCCGCGGCATCGGCTGCGCGCATTCGGATGAGCGGATCCGAATTCGACAATCCTTCTATCAGTTGCGGGAAGAGTGCGGGACGCTGAAGGACCAGCCCCGCGACCTGATTGGCTTGGCCGATGGAACGGCGATCGCCGCCGCTCAGCTTGTTCAGAAGCGGACTTAGTGCGCTCGTCTGCACAGCTATCACAGGTAGTTCAGATCGATTTCACCGGAATCAGCGTCAAGTCATCCACTAGTCCGACTTCTTTCTGCAAGAACGGCTCGGCGTAGGTAACGCCGCCCAATATTCCGTAGAAACGCGCCATGGCTTCTGTGCGGGAGCGAATCTCAGTTTGGGCAGGGAAGAGGTCTTTGCCGGCTTCCTGATCGCTGAACTGCGTCTTGTAGGCCATCAAGGATTGAAAACGAGTTTCGAATTGCTCGGTGATGTCGACCACGAAGGTGGGACGGACATCGTAGTAAAGCGTGGCGTAGATGATTTTGAAGGGCCGGTGCGGAGGAAGTTTTGTAGCGTCCGGATCTGATTGGCTGAGGGTTTGATTCGTGTCCAGCTTTGCTAACCCCGCCAGGAAGCAGGCTTCATATCCCAGAACGCTCGCAGTGTAGTGGTCGGGATGGCGCCCCAGCCAGTAGGGAAGAATCACCACTCGCGGGCGCTGCTGACGGATGACCTGCGCAACCTTGAGCCGGTTCTCCCATGTGTTTTCCACCCGGCCATCAGGGATGTCGAGCGCGTCGCGCCAGGAAACTTTAAGGATTCGCGCGGCTTCTGCCGCCTCACGTGCGCGGTCTTCAGCGGTGCCGCGGGTGCCCATCTCGCCGCGGGTAAGATCGAGAATGCCGGTGCGATGTCCGCGCTGCGCCATCTTCAGCAGGGAGCCTCCGCAGGTTTGCTCAACGTCATCGCGGTGGGCGGCAATGGCCAGAATGTCGAGCGGCGGCGAGGGCATGTCAGTCGAGCAAGAATACAGAGAAGCAGGAAGGCAAGGCAACCGCTAGGTCTAATAAGTTAGGAAGTTGGGCAGTGGATCTGCAGATGCGACGGTTTCATTTCACTCCAGATTCCCCTGCTCCAACACGACATTCTCGCGCACGATAACCCGGTGGGCTGCCATCTCTTTCAACGTCGGCAGGACGCGGTTGACGTGCTCGTCGGTGTCGACGAAGATAATGATCACCGGCAGCTTTCCACCGGCATCGACCAGGTGAGAAGTCTCCACGCGATGCCGCCCCAGAAATCCCGCGACGGCGTGAAGGGAGATGGCCGCGTAAACGTTTTCCTTTCGCAGGTAGTTGAGAATCTCCATGTGCAACGGCCGGTTGTGCCACTTGTCGGCTTCATTGAGATAGATGGTGACCTGCACCGCCATGGCGTCTGGCATTTTATATCACCCTCGCTAGCGCCATACCGGCCACCGCTCCGACCAGGCACAGGATGTTGTTGCTCAGGATATTGCTGCACATCAGGAGCCACTGTCCTTGTTCGAAGTAAGCCATGGTTTCAAAGGCGTAGCTGGAGAACGTAGTGAAGGCGCCGCAGAAGCCGACCACAACCAGCAACCGCCAGCGAGGATCGATAAGCACGCGCTCGCTGACCCAGACCATGAAGAATCCCACGATGAGACTGCCACTCACGTTGATGAAGAGCGTCCCGTAGGGAAACACCGGGCCGAGAACCTTCGCGGCAAGGCGGGAGATCAGGTAGCGGGCGTTGCCGCCGACGATGGCACCCAGGGAAATTAGCAGGAAGTCGTTCTTTAGAAAGTTCGGCAAGATGGAGTCTCCCCTACAAACATTTGTAGGAGTTATCAGCCGGGGCCGTTTACCAAATCGATCCGGGCGGTTGAGGCGAACTCCATCGCCTGATTATTTTTACCACAGGGGTGCGGATGAGCACAGAGAGTTTTGACAGTGGTGTTACCCGAAGGTAACGCTGAATGGTCTTCTTTGCGGGATGCACGGGCGAGGACGCCCGCTCCACATTCGCTCTACTTTTTTCTCTCCACCAGAAAGTGCGCTAGTGACTTCAATGTGTCAGCACATTTTCCAAAGCTGTCCAGGGAACCGAGCGCGGTGGCTACGAGAGTGTCTGCTTTTTCTAACGATGGTTCAATCCCGAACAGGGCGGGGTACGTGGCTTTCTCAGCGGCGGTGTCTTTGCCCGCCGTCTTGCCCAATTGTTCGGAAGTCTGGGTGACGTCAAGGACGTCGTCGACGATTTGAAATGCCAGGCCGATGGACTGAGCAAACTCGCGCAGTTTGCGTACGGCGTCTTCGTCGGCTCCAGCGTACAGACCGCCACTCACAACTGATGCGGTGATCAGCGCCGCTGTCTTGGAGCGATGAATGTATTCGAGAGTTTCTAGACTAGGCTTCTGATGTTCGGCCTCCAGATCGACGACCTGGCCTCCGATCATGCCGTCGATGGTGCCGGTGCCGCGAGCAATTTCCTCGATGATTCGCACTCGTGCCGCCGCCGGGCAGCGTAACCGCGCCAGCACTTCGTAAGCCTGAGTTTGCAGCGCGTCGCCCGCAAGAATCGCGATGGCCTCACCGAAGACCTTGTGGCAAGTCGGCAGGCCGCGGCGGAGGTCGTCGTTGTCGAGTGCCGGAAGATCGTCGTGGATCAGCGAATAGGTGTGCAACATTTCCAGGGCTGCGCCTAATTCCTCGATTCCGTCGGGCAGGGAACCAGCGACCATGCGTCCGGCTTCCATGCACAGGATCGGCCGGAGGCGCTTGCCTCCGGCGAAAACGCTGTGGCGCATCGCGGAATGAATGGAGCTGGGATGGCGGCTGGCAGCGGGCAACAAGCGCTCTAGCGCGGCGTCTGCCAGCCTGCGCCCCGCCTCCAGAGTGTCGTTGAGCATGACGGTGAGTATAACAAGGGGTCAGAGTTCTTCGCGGCAGGGCGAAGCTTTTAATCGCAGGGATGAACTCGCGGAGTTCGCGGAGTTCGCGGAGAAGAGCGTTGCCCTAAGCAGCGGCGGACCGCTTGCCTGATTTGCCCAGCGCTGCGCGCACGATACCGGCGACGTCATTCGCGGGACACACATCGGCAGCGCCGGCCTGCAAGGCCGCAGCCCACATCTCTTCGTCTGCCACGCGGTGGGTACAGATGATCCACGCCCCGGGGAAATCGTGCGATAGATGGTCGATCTCCGAGAGTGGCGTGGCTTCAATGTCGAGGATGGCGACCTCGGCACGGTTCTTGGCAATGCGATTGCGCAACTCACCCACCGACTGAACCCGCTGAACGGAAGAAAAGTTCTGCGACAACGCGAAAACTAGAGACTCGGCAACTCGCGCATCGCCTTCGAGGAGAACAACAGTAAGCGATTGCATAGCACCCTCTGCCTTCTTTTGATGCCCGTGAGCGCACCGGGATGCGGCTATTTACGCCCGGACGGGATCTCGGTTAAGGACTCGAACGATTCGGCTTGAAGCTTCCCGTTTTGCTTCAGCAGAATTTCGACCTTGCCTTCGGCTTGTTCCAGCTCTTTGCGACAAGTTGTGGATAGTTGCATACCCTCTTCGAACAGGGTCAGAGATTTCTCCAGGGGAACTTCTCCCTTTTCCAGTTCCTGGACAATTTTCTCCAGGCGTAGGATGGATTCCTCAAATTTGGCCACGGGGACTTCTCCTGGGGATATTCTAAACCTCTTGTCCAGGAACTGCGCCCGGAGAGAAAGCAGCTTTGTATTTTAGACCGAAGTGGGTGTTACGAGCCCAGCGCTTCCAGCACGTCCACCGCGGAACTATAGCGGCCCTGGGGTGCGCTGATCTGGGCTCCTTGGGTCATTTCACGGATTGCGATCACCATTTCGCGGGCGATCGCAATGCCCTCTTCGCGGGCGGCTTCAGGTGTCGCAGCACGGGACATGCGCTCCAGAATCGAATCAGGCACCGACACCCGCAGTTCGTTCTTCATGAACTCGGCGTTGCGCACGCTGACCAGCGGCCAGATGCCGGCCACCACCGGAATCCGGCAATGCTCGATCCGGCGCAGAAAGTTCTCCAGCAGACTCAGATCAAACACGGGCTGGGTCACGGCGTACTCGGCGCCGGCTTCGACCTTGTATTCGAAACGCCGGATCTCTTCATCCATGTTCGGTAGTCCGGGATTTGCGCCCACGCCGATGACAAACGATGTGCCCGGACCGAGCGGGTTATTGCCTATGTCCACGCCATGGTTCAGGTTGTGAACGATATTCACCAGACCGATGGCATCCACGTCGAATACTGCTGTGGCGTCGGGATAATTACCCATCTTCGGTGGATCGCCGGTAATGCAAATCAGGTTGCGAAGGCCGGTGGCGGAGGCGCCCAGCAAGTCAGACTGAATGCACAACACATTGCGGTCGCGGCAGGTGTAGTGCAGGATGGTTTCGATACCGACTTCCTGCTGGATAAGCAGTGAAAGCGCCTGATTACTCATGCGCGCTGAGGCGCGGGGGCTGTCGGGAATGTTGATGGCGTCCACCCCCACTGACTTCAGGAAACGCGCACCTTCAACTTCCTTGCGAATGTCGGTGCCCTTGGGTGGAACGATCTCAACCATGGTGACGAACTCGCCCCCGGCCAGCTTTGCGCCCAGCCGGGAGCGCCCTGCTATGGGTACAGTCGGAGCGGCAGCAGGCCCTGCGGGTTTAGTCGCGGGTGCTGCATTGACTCGGGCACGAGCCTCGCCCACGCGCAACGCCGACTTCATGACACGAATGTGGTCGGGAGTGGTTCCACAGCAGCCTCCCACCAGGCGGACTCCCGCAGCGACGAACTTACGGGCATAGCTCGCCATGTATTCCGGGGAGCAAAGATAAATGTTGCGGCCTTCGACCGAGCGGGGAATGCCGGCGTTGGGTTGCGCTGCCAGGGGTAGGGAAGTAAGCGCTCGCATGCGCTCGATGGTGTCCAGCATGGCCACCGGGCCCACACTGCAGTTGCACCCGATAACGTCGGCGCCCCAGTCCGCCAAACGGGGAGTGAAAGCTTCTGGGGTCGAACCGTCGAGGCAGTTGGCATCTTCGTCGATGGTCACTTGCGCGACTACCGGAATCTTGGGATTCACGTCGCGGAGCGCGAGCATGGCTTGATGAAGCTCTTCGAGATAGCCGAAGGTTTCGAGAATAATTAAATCGACTCCGCCTTCGACCAGCGCCGCAATCTGATCGCGAAAAGCTGAACGTGCTTCTTCGAAGGAAGTCTTGCCCAATGGCTCGATGCGAATTCCCAACGGTCCCACCGATCCGGCGACCCAGACGTCGAAACTCTTGGCCGCATCTCGAGCAATCTGTGCACCCGCCAGGTTAATGTCTCGAACACGGTCGGCCAGGCTGTGCCGGCCCAAACGGAAGACGTTAGCGCCAAAGGTGTTGGTCTCAATGATTTCCGCGCCCGCCTGCAGGTACTCCTTATGGACTCCGCGAATCAATTCCGGCTGGGTTACGTTTAGTTCGTCGTAGCAGCGGTTGATAAAGATGCCCTTGGAGTAAAGCAGCGTGCCCATTGCCCCGTCGCACAAGATGGGCGACTGTTTCATCCTTGCCAATAGATCAGTAGCCATTGAATTGAGAATACAAGATGAGTGTTGGTTTTGCATCCTGGCGGCGATGCAACGGGGCGCCTCGCCGCTCACATCCGGAGCAACCCGCGCGAGTCTTCGGTGGCGGTGCTCTGCTATAATCCCGTTTCTTGCATCTAAGTCTCTGTCCCTCATACTCTCTTGGAGTTCCGGGTTTGAAGAAAACCTTGATTGGCTTGGCGGTTCTGGTGGCTGCCAGTGTGACCCTTGTGGCCTGCGGCAGTAGCTCCAATTCCTCGGGTGCCCACCACGCGAGCGGGCTCAAGTTCCGGGCCTTCGTTTCGAACTCCTTGTCTGGCGGGTTCCCGGTTATCAACATCGTGGATGCCACGCAGGATGTGCTTTCGCCTTCGACCATTAGTTTGTTGGGGATCGTGCCGCAGGCGGGTCTGATGGCAGTTTCTCCCGACCTTCGACTCACGCTGGTGTTCAGTCCGCCAGGAGACATCGCAGTGATCAACAACGCCACGGAAAGCACCGCGTCGGGGGTGCAGGTCGTTGGTTTGCCGGGTTTGACGGAGAGCATTGCTATTGCCAACAACAGCGCGACCGCCTACGCTGCGGTACCAGCCGCGCCTGTGTCGGGGCAGGCTCCTGGCGCGGTGATCGCCATCAACCTGATCAGTGGGGCGGTGCAGGCAACCATTCCGGTGCCGGCGGCGCATTACCTCGTCCTAAGTCCCGACGGAAGCCGCTTGCTGGTGTTCAGCGACAACTCAAATAACGTGACCGTGATTGCTACTGGCTTGATCGGCACCAACAACGATCCCCGGCAGCCGGTGGGAGGAATCTGTTGCTTTGATCGCCCGGTGTGGGGCATTTTCGCCGACAGCGCCACTGCCTACATTTTCGACTGTGGAGCGGAATGCCAGGGAGGCGTTGCCGCTGGGATCACGACGTTCGATGTAGGCAGTCCGGCCCCGGGGCCGACAGTTGCCTTGAGCGGCGCAACTTACGGGATACTCGATGGCGGCGTGCTTTATGTTGCCGGCACTCCGCCGAACACCGCGTGCGGTGGAGGCGCCGCAGGCGCCCCATCCTGCGGCACGCTCAACCTCGTCGACGTGAGCTCGATGAAGATGATAAACCCCAATCCCATCAGTATTACCGACGGCTACCACAACCGCATGGCAATGGGGTCGAATGGGCAATTGTTCATCGGAGCGAAGAGTTGTACCAGCATCGGCGTTATTGGCGGCGAGATACGCGGCTGCTTGTCGATTTACAACACCATTCACTCCGCGGTAGTAATTCCGCCGCAAATCGGAGACGCCACCGGCATCGAACCCATTCCCGGACGCCACATAGTCTATGTTTGCGAAGGGGGAGTCTTCCAGGTCTTCGATACCACCACCGACAAACTTCTGGTGCAGGTGAATCCGCTCCCCATCGACATCGTGGGATATTCCATTGACGTGAAGGTTGTGGACCCGCCGCCGTCGACTTGCACCATGGATTGTTTACCCTAGCGGGCTGGGCGCGTCCCGTCCATCACCAGTTGATGCACACTTGCTTTCTGCACCGCCGGCTGCGAGAACGGCCATGCAAGAGTCGAGTTCTCATACCAGGCCTGCCACTGATCCATGTAGTACGGACTGACGAAATTTCCTGCCTCGCCTGTCACCAGGTTCAACGTAGAGTGGTCCAGGTCACCCAGGTCCACGGTCATGCGCTCCGAAGGGCCGTGAGTTTGCGACACCGCCTTCACCGTAAGTCCACTGCCTGACTGCTCGCGCAGTCCGGGGCCGGTCCAACGCCGGAGCAGGGGAATGCGGCCGAGGATGGGATGCTGAATCTCCACCGGATTGAAGCTGCCCCATTTCCAAGCGTTCAGATCGGCCGGAACGTCGGGCGCTGTGATCGCGCTCTCGACCGCAGCAGTCAGCAACTCGTCATAGTCAGCGAATGAGTCGGGCAGCCAACGCTTGGGTTGGTGTTGCACGACGTTCTCCAGCCAGACGGTTTCCATCATCCAGTGGTAACTCTTCCAGCCGATCATGTGCTTCTCTGATGCGGAATCCGCAGGTGCCGCTGCACCCTGAGCACTCCGGCTGTGAACGTACACGGTGTAGGTGTCCGAGAATTGTCCCAGCTTCGGCTCCAACAGCAATCGCGTTAACTCTCTTCGTCCGCGGACGACAATGGTCGGTGCCGCGGAATCGGCAGTCATACGGCCGTCCCATTGCCGCAGGATTTCAGCCGCGGCCTTGGCTCGAACGGACGGCTGCTTGGCGTGATCAATCGCATAGACAAACTTCTCGGCAAAAAGCCGATCAAGATCGGAATAGATATCTGTCTGCAACGCCAACATATCGGCGGCGGAAAACTTCTTGCCCGACTCCAGCACTTTGTAGATGCGGGCCGAACGCCACGGGGCTTCCCACTGCGAACTGATCGAATAGGGATACTTGTCGGGCGTGATCCGGCTATTGGCGGTGGCAATGATTCCCGACCGCGGGTTGAAGACGCTGGGTAACTTGTCGAACGGAATGTAGCCGGTCCACTCGTGTGCGTTGTCGCTGCCATTTTCGGGCAAGCTGCCGTCGCCGGATGCGCGGATGGGGACCTTTCCCGTGGCGTGATATCCGATGTTGCCTTCCACATCGGCATATACGACGTTCTGCCCCGGAGCGTCGAATTCCGAGAAACCGCGCACAAACTGCTCCCAGTTTTGCGCTGAGTCCACGGCTAAGAAGGGAGTGCGGACGCCGTCGTACAGAGTCCAGCGCAATGCCAGTTTGCGAGTTTCTCCAGGAACCAGTTCGGTGACGATCGGGCCGTGCCGCGTCACGGCTACGTCCACAGCCACATCCGGCTGGCCCTCCACGTGAATAACTTCGTGACGCTGCTCCGGCGATTTCCATCCGTCAGGTGTTAAGTATTGTCCGCTGTCATTGAAAGTCTCGACGTACACGTCCTCTACAGTGGGGCCAATGTTGGTGAATCCCCAGGCGATCCGCTGGTTATGGCCCACGATCACGTAGGGATAGCCGGGCAGCGTGACTCCGGCCACATCGAGATTTCCGCAAGCAGGGCTTGCGCAGCGAAGATGAGCTTCGTACCAGAGATTGGGCATCTGATGGCCGAGGTGCATGTCGTTCGACAAGAGTGGTTTGCCTGACACCGCGTGCGCTCCGGAAACCACCCAGTTGTTGGAACCCAGCACCAGAGGCCGATCATCGAAGAAATCAGCAACCTGCTGCTGGAGCCAGCGTGGTCCGGCGTCAAGCTGGGGAAGAATCTCATTACGTACAGGCTCCGGGTTATTCTCTGGAACCAGCTTCGCCACTGAACTGTCTGAGTTCGAGTCATCGTCGTCGTCTGTATCCTGCACCAGGGTGGGGCGAGCCACCGTGGGACGCCGGTCACGCCACGAGGAGTTCACATACAGGTCAGTGGTCAGTTCCGGCCCCAACTTGGCCAGAACCTTTTCACGAACCAGAGCTTGTCGAGGGCTGGTGCTCAGTTCCTGCACCATGTAGGCTCCGATCAGCGCCGAATCCTCTGGAGTCCAGGGCTTCGGAGAGTACTGAAGAATGTGGGGAATACGGAACTCAATCGGCAGCCGATCGCGGTGAGATTCGATAAAGGCGTTTACTCCGCGGGCGTAGGCTTCGAGACGCGAGCGGTCGTCCGCGGAAATGGTCTCGATCGTCTTGCGGGCCGCGAGTCTCATCCCCAGGATTCGTTGCTGGCGATCGTGTTCGAGAACATCCGGGCCAACCACTTCGGCGAGTTCTCCGGCCGCGTATCGCCGCATTCCATCCATCTGGAACAAGCGGTCCTGGGCGGTCACATAGCCTTGCGCAAAGAACAAGTCGTCCAGGTCAGCGGCGTCAATGGTGGGGATGCCGTGATCGTCGCGCCAGACCGTCACAGGGGCGATGATTCCGGTTACTTGCAGTCTGCCATCCAACTGGGGCAGAGCGGAGCGGGCGACGGAAAAAAGCCATCCCAGAATCGCCAATACCAGCAACAACAGAGCCCCGACCACGTAGAGGATCACATGGGATAGCCGCGCACGCGAACGGGGTTCAATGAGGACGCCGGTGGCCATGAATCCTCGATTCTAGCAGGCTGCGGAAAGACAGACGCCTCCACTTCCGCGTTGTAAAATGCGAAGCGAAAGATGAAGACTCTCCTAAACGTTCGCGACCGAACTGCTGTGCTTGACCGCTTAGCCAACCTGCGCCCTGACTCGAAGCGCAGGTGGGGAACGATGTCGGCCCATCAAATGATCTGTCATTTGAGTGACTCCCTGCGATCCGCTCTCGGCGAAAAGTACATCAGTCCGTCCAACAGCCTCTTCGAGCGAGCAATCCTGAAACCTCTGGCGCTCTGGGTTCCAGTTCCGTGGCCGCACGGCGTCAAGACGCGTCCTGAAATGGACCAGCAACACGGTGGTACCCCACCTATAAACTTTGCATCGGACTTAGAGGATGTCCGCATTCTGTTTGAGCGCTTCTGTACTCGCGAAAGCGAATATGCCCCCCACGCCATGTTTGGACAAATGTCGAGGGCCGAGCGCATGCGGCACGCTACCTCCACTTCGACCATCACCTGCGGCAGTTCGGGGTCTAGAAACCCACGCTGAACCACCGCTCAGCAAAAGGGGTTGGCGGCAGTTCCCAAAGCCCAGTATCATGCAGTTTGCCTGCTGTGGAGGAAACCCTCGGCAGGTCGCAAACTATGTTGCAAAAGCGTATTGACGACCAACCCAGCATCTCGCGCGAGATGGTTCGCGAGGCGCAGCAGATCCTGCATCGGCACCTCAAACGGGTGGGCCTAAAACATACCGCGCAGCGCGACACCATTTTGCAAACCTTCCTCGAGACCCGCGACCATCTTTCCACCAACGAGTTGCACCGGCTGGTACAGAAGAAGGACGCGCGCATCGGCTTTACGACGGTTTACCGTACGCTGAAGCTGCTGGCTGAGTGCGGGCTGGCCAGCGAAGTCGCTTTCCACGACGGCATTGCCCGCTTCGAGCACCAATACAACCGGCGCAGCCACCATCACATGGTGTGTACCGAGTGCGGCGGATCGGTGGAATTCTTCTCGCCTGAAGTGGACCACCTGGAACAGGAGATCGGACGCAAGCATCACTACGCCACCACCCGGCACACTTTTCAGATCTACGGAGTGTGCGAAGATTGCCGTATGAAGCAGCCGCGCCAGGTAATCTGAAAGAGCCATGCCCATTTCCTGCACGCAATGCAGCGCCGAAATGCCCGACTCAGCTCCGTTCTGCCCGGGCTGTGGCCGGAGGATGATCGACGTGCCCGGCGCTGTGGCCAGCACCAGTTTTCTGAAGGAAAATGTCGCTGGCGCGCTGGCCTACTTCACCATCGTTCCGGCGCTTCTTTTTCTGGGACTCATGCCGTTCAAGCGCAACCACTTTGTGCGCTTCCATTCTTTCCAATCCATCTATCTGCTGATTTCGGGAGTGCTAATCGCCCTGGTCATGAGGCTGATGTTCCCGCTGCTCACGCTGATCCCCTGGCTGGGATACCTGCTGGCCTGGCTGATTGTGCTGCTGGGTTTATTGGCATGGACACTGCTCTGGGCGGTCGCGGTGGTCAAGGCTTTTCAGGGTGAGTTGTTCAAGCTGCCGGTTATTGGCGGACTGGCAGAGAGAGCCTAGCCGGTTTCGGCATATTTCGCGTGGGCGAATTCTGTTACCATGCGCTCGTCGCACACTTTTCCGGTGGCTTAAATAACTAACGCGAGGAGACGAACCATGTCGTTTTGCATAGCGTGTGGCGGTCAAGTACCGGCCGAAGCGAACGCATGTCCGGCGTGTGGACGCGCAACTACTACTGGGACACCCGCAACACCACCCGAAGCAGCCAGTTCTGCTCCAGCAGCCGTCGTCGGACTCACCGACAATGTTGCCGGCGCGCTTGCCTACGTGACCATTATTCCTGCCATCGTTTTTCTGGTCATGGAGCCTTATAACCGAAACCGCTTCATCCGCTTCCATTCCTTCCAATGTATTTTTGCCGCTGTGGCCTGGACGGCCTTGTGGATCGCGCTGGGTATAGTGGTTCATATCCCCTTTTTCGGATGGCTGACGTTCCTGGTGTGGCCACTGGTTAGCCTGGCGGGCTTTGTCGTCTGGCTGATTCTGGTCCTGAAGGCCTATCAGGGCCAGAGGTTCAAGCTGCCAGTGATTGGCGACATCGCAGAGAAGCAGGCCAACGCCTGATCCGCCGCGCTCCCGCAGACCCATTCGAGGGGACGAAGGACCTCTTTGCGATCTTTGCGAGCACTTTGCGTCCTTTGCGGTAAGAAGCTTTTGACCAGGAAGGGCGCGAAGGCATCGCTAAGGCCGCGAAGAAAACGTTGACTCAGGATCGTGACTCGACCCTCCTTTGCATTTGATTTTGCTTCCGCCCGCTTTTCCGGTAGTCTGTTTCACTTGGCTGAAGCGAGGGGGCGGGTTTGAAAGTTCGGGTGTTTTATCACGACAAGTGCTTTGATGGTGCGTCTTCGGCGGCGCTTTTCTCGCGCTTCTACCGCGAACGGATCCGCAGTGACGTGGACTTCGTCTTCTCCGGCCTGCTGCATCGTGCGGGGTCTTTATTCAATGAGAAGGACTTCGATGGCGACGAAAACGCCATTGTGGACTTCAAATATTCCAGTTCGCCGAAGATCACATGGTGGTTCGATCATCATCTCAGCGCATTCCTGACTCCCGCCGACGCAGCGGATTTCGAGCAAGACCAGAGCAATCGCAAGTTCTACGATCCTGATTTCAAGTCCTGTACCAGTTTCATCGCCACCATCGCCCAGCAGCGCTTCGGCTTCGATCCCACGTCCGTGGCCGATCTGGTGCACTGGACTGACGTCATCGACGGTGCTCTGTATAACGACGCCCGCACCGCCGTCGAAATGCAGGCTCCAGCCATGAAGTTGACCATGATCATCGAGTCGAACCAGAATTACGAATTCCTGCCACGCTTGATTCCTTTGCTGGCCAATGAGCCTCTGGGGGAGATTCTGCAAGAACCTTTCGTGGCGTCGCTGTTGCCCCCACTGCTGGAGCGTCATCAGCGGTCGATTGCTATTCTGCGTGAGCGCACCGAATTAAAGGACGGTACCCTATTCTTCGATGTCACCGATCTGGAACTCGAGGGCTACAATAAATTCGTACCCTACTACCTGCAGCCGGAGTCAATCTACAGCGTGGGTTTAAGTAAAAGTAGTTTTCGGGTGAAGGTTTCGGTGGGATCGAATCCCTGGGCGCCTTCGCCTCCGGTAGTTAATCTGGCCAAGATTTGCGAGCGTTATGGCGGCGGCGGGCACGCGCGAGTAGGCGCCATCTCGTTTGACGTGACGCGACAGGAGGCCGCGCGCAAAGCAGCCCAGGAAATCGTGGCAGAATTGCGGGCGGCAGTGCGGGGATCCGGCAAGTGAATGCCAACGCCAAGGGCCTGTCCGGGCACCACAGTCACGACCACAACTTGCAGGCACTGCGGGCGGTTGCCTCGTTCGAATTGGCCAAAGGCGTGTTGGTTCTGTTGGCCGCGACGGTGGTGGTGTTTATGGTGGGGCGTGATCCCTGGGATTTCGCGGACGGGATTCTTCGCCTGCTCCACATTAGCCCCGACCAGCACTTTGCCCAGTTGTTTCTCGATTGGGCGGACACCTTGACCGATGCCAAGCTTTGGACGGTCGCCGCCGTGGGCAGCGTCTATACCATGCTTCGATTTGTGGAAGCTTACGGCCTCTGGTACGCCAGAACCTGGGCGGAGTGGATCGCGCTCATTTCCGGCGCGATGTATGTGCCTTTTGAGGTTTACAAATTGGTTCACCGGCAAGACTTGCTGCACGTCTCGGTCTTGGTGATCAACGTGGTCATCGTGTTGTACATGGCTTACCTGCTCAAGACCGGCAAGGGTCGCCAGTACCCTGGTCACCCGGGCAGGTTACGAACGTAAACCGCTATCCTCTTTAGAACCGAACCTGCATGACTTGCGTTATCCCTGGTTTGTTACAGCCGTAAGTGCTGCCCCACCAATGAGCTATTGTGAGTTTCCTCGCCGCGGTGCATTCTGCTTGTGTACCCGAAATACGGGAGCCTTTGGAGGCAAACATGAGTGAGTCTACCCGGCAAAGCCAGCTACATAGCACTGTGGGGTTGGTCGCTGAATATGTGGTGACGGGGTTGATCATGCTGATGACGCTGGTCAGCACGCTGCGCATGTTGGGGATTTTTTCCTAGAGTTACCACTCCGGAGTGGGGTGCCTGAGAAGAGGCCTGGGGCAGGGAGCATTTCCTGGCCCGGGCCTTTTGGCGTTTGCACATCGCAGACGTTTACAGAATCGACCGCACGACTCCGCCATCCACGCGTAAGGCCGCTCCGTTGGTCGCCGAGGACAATGGACTGCACACAAAAGTGACTAGCGCGGCAACTTCTTCGGTCGTAGCGAAACGCTTTAACAACGACGTCGGACGCATGTTGCGAAAGAACTCTTCTTCCACGGCGGCGGGCGTGGTCTTCTGTGTCGTCGCCAGCTCCTTGACAAACCTACCCACACCTTCAGACCCAGTCGGGCCCGGTAGCACTGAATTGACCGTGACATTGGTCCCGGCAGTGGTCTCGGCCAAGCCACGCGCGATTGCGAGTTGAGCTGTCTTCGTCATTCCGTAATGAATCATCTCGGCTGGAATTTGCACCGCGCTCTCGCTGGAGATGAATACGACCCGCCCCCAATCGCGCGTTTTCATCCCTGGCAGATAGTGACGGCTGAGACGAACGCCGCTCAGCACATTGACTTCGAAAAGGCGCTTCCAATCTTCGTCGCTGATCTGGTCGAATGTCTTCGCCTCAAAGGTCGCGGCGTTGTTTACCAGGATGTCCGCGTCCGGAAAGAGGCGTGCGAGCTTTTCGGTTCCCTCGGCCGTTCCCACGTCCGCGGCGATGCCCTCGAACTTGCCTCGAGACACGGCCGCCTGAAGTTTCTTCACGGCCGCACTCACCCGCTGGTCGGTCCTGCCATTCACAACTACAAAGCAGCCCTCCTTGGCCAGTGCTTCAGCGATGGAGAAGCCGATTCCTGCGGTACTTCCTGTAACCACTGCTCGCTTGCCGACTAGTTGGAGGTCCATGCAATTTCGATGCAAATGGAGAGGTGGTTGATTCAGTCCGGCGAACGAGTGCGGTGAGACCTTCCCTCCGCGGCTAAAGCCAGTCGTTCTTCCTGACTGAAGTCATGCCTTCCCGAGAACAGCGTTGCCCTTATTGCGGCAGCGACACGTAAACCACGTTTGTCACCGGCGTGTTCAGAAGATTCGTAACGGTTGCCGGGATGTCTCCCGCTGCATCCAGTTCCGCAGGCGGGCCGAAGCCTAAAAGCTCCGCGCTGGACGAATGAATCACGCCCTCGACCTCGGTGAAGTCGGTCAGCCCGGCCACTTCACTCAGTGCTGGCACAATCGAATCACTTTCCTGGTTGAAGATTTCCGGCCAGCCGGTCGAGGTAAGGTGCGCGGCCAGGTAGTCGCCGAAGCAAAAGATGCGGATAGCCTCGGCCACGGTAGAAGAGTTCAGTCCGTCCAACTGGCTTTGCGACTCCAATCCTTGAATCAGAGCTGTCGGCAACGGATGAGGAATTGGATTCTGCAACGCCTGCAGCGCCTGACTTAGGCCGCCGCCGAAGCCGTCACCTTGCAAGTCGCCGACGCCTCCGGTTGTGGTCGTTCCGTTATTGAAGGTGACCGAGGTGAAACTCGGACTACCGGAAGTTGCCAGAATGCCTCGCACACATTGGTTGTTATTGTCGAGAAGATGAGGCGCCAGGGGCGAACCCCAGTGCGGAGTTCCGATGGTGATCATTTTGTGGACACCGCCCAGCCCAAACGTAGTGTTACCGTAAAAACCCTTGACCATTGGGAAGGTGCGAGTGATGTCGCCGCCCATGCTGTGGGCCACGATATCAACCTGGATCGCCGTTACCGGAATGTGGTCGGGATTGGTGCCGGTCTTGAACTGATTGACGAACGCTGCCAGTTGCTTCAGCACCAGAGGCGCGTTGTAGGCGAAGCCCAGCGAGTTTGCCTGCGCGTTCTTCAGACTCGATACAGCCCACGAAGGATAAGAAGGCTTGTAGGACTTGATCTGACCGCCAATTACCGCCGAATAGTTGGCGCGCCCGATGGTGAAGCGCGGGTCGGTGATCAGGGGAGTGAAATTGGCCCAGGAATCGGGACTGCCCCAAAGACCATGAATCAATCCTAACGGCGGCCGCAGCAGCGTGACCGGCGTATTGGAGGAAAGGCCGGTGTCGACGGCCAAGACATTGAGCGTAATGAGGCGATCGGTGGCGTTCGTGTCCTGCCCTTCAGGGCGGGGAAAGTCGACCGGAGCGCCATATATGGCAAACGCCATCGGTCCTTGTGAGGTGCTCACCGCAGTGACGGTAAGCTGGCTCAAGGTGAAACTGGCGCCGCCGATGGCGGCCAGGCCTCCGTCCTCGGCGGCGGAAACACTTTGCTGGCCCTGGTCGTTGATGACAGTGAAAGTGAATTGTTCGCCGGCAGCGTTCGCGGGCACACGCAGAACCACCTCGCTCGCGCCATCCGCCGAACTGCCTTGCACCACGCGTCCTTTGGTCGCCAGGATGTTGACGTTGGTTGTCACCATAGGGCCGCTGAGCAGGGCGGGCACGGGATCAAGCAGAGTCAACTGCGGCGGGTTCTGTGCGATCAGCAGAGCAGGGAAGAGTAGGGCTAGCATCGCAATCGCCAGTTTCGAAAGGCGGACGGGTGACTCGATAGTTCCTGGGAAGATCTGGGAGAGAGACATATCGACCTCGGCTGGAAAACTTAGATCCGCCGGGCGAGCTAGATTGAGCGCTGCCGGCCCGCGGGATCGTCCAGCCTGTTTATCACAGATTCGGGCGCGGAACAATCGCTATCGCGAGTAGCTTCCCGATGCCAGATGGCGGGCCCAAAGCTCCAAGTACAATCGAAGTAGTGGCCCCATAGCTCAGTTGGATAGAGCAGCAGTTTCCTAAGAACCCTGTCAGATCAATGTGGACACGTTGCGGACCCAGCCAAGAAGATCCCGGCGTTTTTTGCGGAAGCGCAAGCGAGGGACTTCGCCATTATCGTTGTCCCCACTATTGTGAGCGTGCCCAATTGCCATGAGAGAGACTCCGACAGAATCGCTTAGGTGGAGGAAGCGACTGTAATGTCGTGGCAACTGGTGTGAGATGATGACCCTATGATTCTGCCAATGGGACCGGGGTAGCTCTATTGTATGCCTGGAAAAGGGTGGCGGAACACCGCATCGCGCCTCGTGCAAATGGGCGGTCGCGAATTTCTGGATCGCAGCCGGCAAGCTATGTCCAAACGCGCCGACGCGGTTTTTGGTCTCCTCGGATTCGATTTTTCGCGCGGCTTGGTTGATTCCGCAAAGGTCAAGCCAGGGTGCTTTTTTTTCGCACCCGAGTCGGTTAGGTCTCTTCTGGACTTGATCCATCAGCGACTTCCGCAACCAGCGGACCATATTATTCGACAAGCGGATGCCGTCTGCCGGCACCGGTTTGATCTTCTCGGCTACGAAAATCTCGATTACGGCCATCCCATCAACTGGCATCTGGATGCGGTGCATGGAAAACAAGCGCCGAAGCAAGCCTTTTACAAAATTCGTTACCTCGAGTTCGATGAGGTCGGCGATTGCAAAGTCACCTGGGAATTAAATCGTCACCAGCACTTTGTTACCCTGGCCAAAGCCTACCTCCTTACCGATGACCGGCGTTACGCAGACCAAATCTTTCAACAATGGCAAGCTTGGCATGGGGAAAACCCTTACGCCAGAGGCATCAATTGGGCGAGTAGTCTGGAAGTCGCGTTCCGAACTCTTTCCTGGATCTGGATGTATCACCTGCTCGAGGGAACGCCCGTATTGCCACCGAAATTTCGGGAACAGTACCTCCGGGCCCAGGCTCTGAACGGGCGTCATATCGAGCGTTATCTGTCGACTTATTTCTCACCGAACACCCATCTTCTGGGAGAAGCTGTAGCTCTATTTTTCTTGGGAGCGCTCTGCCCGGAGCTTACTCCCGCCGCGCGCTGGAAGCAGCGTGGCTGGGAACTCGTTTTGCAGGAAGCCCGCCGTCAAGTGCAGGCCGACGGTTTCCACTTCGAGCAGTCCACCTACTACCACGTCTATGCCCTCGACTTCTTTTTGCATGCGGCCCTGCTTGCACAATTGAACGGGATGGCGATCCCTCATGAATTCGAGCAAACGCTCGGAAGAATGTGCGACGCATTATGGCTTCTGGGGCGTTGTGGCACACCGCCGCGCCTCGGAGACGACGACGGGGGGCGACTCTTCGATCCAGCGCGGAACAGAGACGAGCATTTGCTAGACCCACTTTCCACGGGAGCTGCAATCTTCCATCGTGGTGACTACAAGGACGCAGCGCGGAGCTTGAGTGAGGAGACGATCTGGCTGCTAGGAGAACAAGGAGTTGCCGAGTGGGACCGCGTCCAGGGGCGGCCGCCGGTTTTGGCATCCGCGAGTTTGTCGTCTGCAGGCCTTTACCTCATCGCTACTCCGAATCCTCCGAGCCAGTTCGTAGTTCGCGCCGGGCCGCAAGGAGCGCAGAGCGCAGGCCATGGCCACGCTGATGCGCTGAGCATTTGCCTCCACTCTCAAGGGCGTGCGCTGCTTATTGACCCCGGCACGCTCGAATATGTTGGCAGAGGCCCGGAGCGCGATCGGTTCCGCTGTACTGGCATGCACAACTCGGTCACCGTGGACGGGAAAAGCCAGTCGGAACCCGCAGGTCCATTTGCCTGGAAGCGCCTTACCCACTCAAAGGCCGAGCACTGGATTTCTGGGGAAACCTTCGATTTCTTCCTTGGCACTCATGACGGTTACAGCCGGCTTGCTACTCCGGTTACCCACCACCGCTGGATCGTTTCGCTGAAGTCCGGACTTACGTTGGTAAGAGATGTTGCCCATGGGATGGGCCAACACCGCCTCGACATTGCCTGGCACCTGGGACCAGACATGCACGCGCGCGGAGAACACCTTTTCGGAGTAAAGGATTCCGCCGTAGGCGTGGTGATTCTCGGCGCTGGCAAACAGGAATGGACGGAAGAAGTTCGGGGAGACGAGTGGTCACCCGCGTATGGCAGGAAGGAGCCTGCCACCGTCTTAAATTTCGGAACGACTGCTCCTCTGCCGACGGAATTTGGGACCCTGCTGATTCCCTTTGAAAAAATTGTCGAGGCTCCCGGAGAGTTGAAGTGGATGCCGGAACCGGGGTCTACGACGTCCGTGACGGCCTATGTCTATAGCGCTCCATCGGAAGAGTATCTCTTTCTATTCGGCGAAACCGGAAGACCATGGAACTATGGGCAACTCTCCAGCGATGCCGCATTCCTTTGCTGGAAACGGCAGCGCCACGGCGAGGGCCAACTGCTATTCTTCTGTAACGGCAGCTATGTGGAGATCGATGGTCGTCGAGTAGTGAGTTCTAAGAAAACGGTCTCTTGCTACGAGATGCTTACCGGGGATTGCGTGCAGACAGCGCCGAAAAGAGGGGGCTGCGCAAGAGAGCAGGGGAACTAGTAGTACCCAATCGATGTGAAGAAGCCTTTCTCAGCCTAATTAAGTTTTAACTGCCCTGTCACATTGGCGCAACTGTGGTCTGGTAGGGTTAAGGTTAAAGCGTGGCCGTGGCCGACGTATGGACGGAGACGGCAAGCCCGACCTGCTAGTGGGAAATGGTTGTTCCATCAGAACTTTGTGGGGGCGTGTCTTGTTGATGGTTCAGTGGGCTGGTGGGCAATGGAGACGGAACGCTCCGGGCACCCGTGCAGTATGACTCTGGTGGATATGCCGCCGCTCCGGTGGCGGTTGGGGACGTCAATCAGGACGGTGGCGTGGATGTTGTGGTGGCAAACGGGTGTGCCGGCATACCCCCCTGCACATCGGGTTTTGGTGTTGACGGCACCGTGTGAGTGCTGCTGGACATCGCCGCCAGGACACCCCGCAGTTCTTCAGGTTCGTCTAGACGGTGAATGCAATAAATCCGGCTCCATTTAACTAAGCTTTAACTTACTGGTCACACAGCCGCAACTGATGGCTGGTACATTTTACTGGGAATATCTAATCTCAAATTGACGAACGCAGCAACACCGCGAGAGCGCGCCAGTCAGCGGAGTTAAGAGACGCCTTATGGTCCTATAATGTGGCTAACCGGTCGTCCATCCCAATGGCCGCGCAAGATCGATAGTTAAAGGCGTTCTTTATGGCAGGTGGACGATTGCGACCGGGATTCTTTCTCGTTTTGCTGATATCCGGTACCTTGGCGCTCCCTTGCCAGGGCAAAACCCCGAAATCCAAGAATAAACAGTCTGCCAAGCCGGATAAAGTTGTAGTTCCCGTGGCGGCGCCTGTGCCTTTGTCTCCGGAGCAGATGCCCGCGTCGCCTCCTCAAGTCGCATTCCGCGATGGCCAGTTAACGATTATGGCGAAGAACTCGACCTTGGTCGACATTTTGAGGGACGTGCGAACCCAGACTGGAGCATTTGTCGATTTGCCCGGCAATGCAACCGAGCGCGTGGTTGGACAATTCGGTCCGGGCCCTGCGCGCGATGTGTTGGCGACTTTGTTGAATGGGTCACACTTCAATTATGTGCTGTTGGGTTCGCCTACGGATGCTGCCGCGCTTGATCGTGTGATTCTCATCTCGATATCCGGCGGAGCTGAGCGAGACACGCAGTCCAATGCCGCAATCCGGCCCGCTACTCCACCTCCGGAGAATGACGGCGCGGAACTGCCGGATGAGCCTGCGGATCAACCGCAGGAGGGCAGCAACATATTCGCTAGCAGCGATGATCAGAACAATGGGCAACCGGTGGGACCGGACCAGGAAAACTCATTTGGGCAGGGCGGCCCGTTTGGACAACAACCAGGAAGCAAGATGCCGGAGCAGATGCTGCAGGAGCTTCAGCAGCGCCAACAGCATACCCAGCCAGGGTCAGGCACACAACCTGCCTCTCCCAACGCATTCCCCACTCCGGGTGGCAGCGCTCCGGCACCCGGTCCACAATAGAAGGCGGCACCTATCACCGGGTCGGCCTGTCGTCGAGTCAATCGCTACGTGGTTTGTGCTCTACCAGCCTTCTGCTGTTCCAAGGCTCTTAAAACTCCTGCGCGATTGCGGCTTTGACGGCATCTCTAGCCGATTTGATAGGGTGCAGGTGCAGTACCGTGACGTGCCGCGGCTGACCTAGTTCGTCAGTCTGGTGCATCCATGCGTACACCCTAGACGCCGTGGAGTGGTCCTTCAAGTTAAAGACTTCCACCACGCCTTCCCATACGATTTGCCCTCCAACTTCCTCTTTAATAGGCAGGCTATAAACGTGCTCTGAGTCAACACCATGCACGCGGCGGATTACGTCTCGCAATTTTTGTACGCTGCTCACGATGCTGCTCCTACCAAATCTCCCGCACTCCGGTTCGCATCCCGCAAGAAGAGCTAAGTCGCGACAAGTGCCGGCTGGATCAAGAGCATTCGGCGGAGGCGGTAAGCAGGGCCAACCTAGCCCTGCGAACAGCCTCTTCGTTTCGAGATATTATTGCTGAAGAGAGCTGGCGGTCATGGAAAACGCATTGTTCGCATTCGCGCCGACCAAGCGAATCGTCCCAACCACCAGGACTAGAATCACGGCCAGCATCACTGCATATTCTGCAATGTCTTGGCCTTCCTCCTTCGACCGAAGCCAGCGGAGAAGATAAGCCATATTCACGCCCTCAGTACAACGCTGTTCTTGCAATTAGATTGATGGATTAGCGTAATCGTATGCGATTCGAGAGAAGTGCATTGTTAAAAGATGGTGAATTAGGAGGAACTTCCGGTTTGCGGAATTTGCGGCTCATCTTCAAGCGGGCGTGGACGAGCCACTTACTTTCCCGGTTGTGACGGTTTAACACTTCCCCACTTGAGCTAAGACGCCCTTTCTACAAGTCGTTCCATGACGTTCGTTGTGCCAAGCCGATTCAGTTCCTGACAAAGCGTCCTGATTTTTTCAGCGCGGTGGAGATATTCGCGGAGTTGAGAGGCTGTTAAAGGTCCTGGCTGTCCGAACGTCTCGATTTGAACCTCGATTAGCACATGCACTTCATCTTTGATAGCGATGGCTGGTGCGGTCATCATGGGGAGCTCCACCGAAATTCTAGCCCAGTGCAAGCAGAAACGGCAACCACCGACGATCACGAACTTGGCGTCTGGAGTGAACGTCACGGTCACGTTTACGGTTCCACCGAGTCCGGCTTAGCACGGAAGGTCTGAATGGCAGCTCTGCCCGGTCTCATTTCAGCCGGGGAGGAACGGAATCTTCTTTATTGATGACGGTGGATGGCTCACAGGGACTTACGCCCCGATTTACCTCTTCGCTGGAAACTGTGCTGCACAAGTCTAGCAGGCCGGGGGACGGTTCGTACCCCAGCGCACCATTGCTTCCACTACCGACCTGGCAACTTCTATGGTGCGACCGGGTATGGTGGCCAGGTTAACAGCACCTGCATAGTTGGGTTCGGGGTGGTTCTTAGTTTATCTGGAAACGGCAAATATTATCCCCGTACACCTTTACCGGCGGATCAGACGGCTTTTCCCCAGGGTATCTTTCCGTGGATCAGGAGGGAAATCTCTACGGCACTCGCAAGGGGGAGCCTGGGTAGCGGCATCGTGTTCAAAATCACGCCTTAAACGCGGCGAAGCCAATCTGCTCTCGCGCTGAATAGGTTCGCCCTTGAGAGGACTCACTCCCACCTATCGTAACTCGACGATGAACACGTCGGTGCGATGAACTGCTTTATTGCGGGGCGCCTCCCCCAGTTCATCTTGCCAGTCAGATGTGAACATGAAAAATCTGCCGTCTTGCGATACATTGCCTCTAGGGGTGTGCCAAAACCCTTTGGCCGTGCTGTAGGTGTGCGCAAAGCGCCATACTCTTGAATCCTTCCCATCTGCCTCGACGCACAAAATCTCGTTCTCCCAGGGAGCGATCGTGTCGAGTGGCGCATCGGGAGCGTTCGGATTATTGTCGCTATAAGTCGATAGACAAACTGGAGTCGTGTCGGCCGCGCTAATGTGATTCCAGGAGTAGTGTTGGTCGTACCAATATCTCGCACTTGATGTAGGTTGCAGATCAGGAATGAGCGAAGTCACGTCAGCCGGGCGGTTCAGTGGCCGCAATATGAGGTCCAGGGGATGCTTTTTGCCAGAGGCGCCAATCAGATGAGAATATCCCATGGCATGATGGCCAGAGCATTGTGATGAACAAGCAACTACATTCATTGTACTTACGTCCCAGACCAGCCAGTGACTTCCGACGGTGCTTTCGCCGCGCTGAATCCAAACGAAATCTCCCGATTTAGAGATCCTCAAATTGTGTATCGAGTAACGATCGGAAACGGGAATTGTTCCTTTCGGCCCCCATTCTCCACCGATTTCCCCGGTCCGCGTGTTGTACCACCGGCAACCTTGTTTGCGGTCGTAGACATAGACCATGAAATTGCGATCCTGTTCGGGCCCCACTGGCGTAGTCATCCGAAGATCGTTAGCGCTAATGCTAACTCCGAATGCGAAGTCGGAGGAGTTGAGCTTCACACAATCGGAAAACTTGTTTAGCCGGTTGATCTGACCGGTTGATACGTTATATTCCAGAAATGCCGGATTACTGACGCTTGCGAGGTATAAAATGTTGGGGCGAGTGAAGCTGAACTCGGGTTCCCCTCCCGAACGGGCTTTAATAATGCCGCGTGAATGTACTTTCAGACTATCGGGATCAAAATCGTAAAGCACGTATTGGCCGCCAGGCGTGACTACATAGAACTTCGTGCCATCTGCATTCCAGGCATTCTGCTCGGACGAGGAAGGTGTCATGAGAGACCGCCCGATGCCATTGGGATCCGACTTCGTGTCCGTAACACGCAAGATGCGCGAGGAGAACGCCGGGTCACGAACGATGGAGCCTGCAGGTCCCAAAGCGGGCGGCTTCGCCTGATACGGCTCGATGCTCCGATCGGTTCGAGCGCAATAGTTCGGAGGACCGCAAGCGTTGTCGCTGCCAGTGCCGGGCTTAGCGCCACTGATCCCAACTAAGGCCAAGGCTGCAACTACGAGTCTCAAGGTTACGATTAGGTTCAACAGTTTTCTCACGCCGATCATTGCTGCAAGAATATCAACCGAGAGCGGATCGAGAAATCCCTCAAACAAGAATTAACAAAGAATTCATCTTCCTATCACTCCAGGCATGCACTTGCCACTGGGGTGAGACTGGATAAGAGATTCCGGACACAAGTATTCAGCACTTCGTAGCATCTTCGGGTTTCCTCCAATCCGAAATCGTAAGGGTCGCGGATTTCCCCAGACCGAAAAGCTTCTCCCGCATAAGCACTCAACATGTACACCTTATTCTCGAAATCCTTCCATCGCGATCGAATCTGTACCTGGTTCCGATAGTCCATGGCAAAGATCACGTCGGCCCGTGCGACTAAATCGGAGGTTAACAATCGAGCCCGGTGGTGTACGAGAGAAATCCCAAACTCGCGTGCGGTTGCGAGTGCCCAAGGATGAGCCGCGCGACCTGGAGTCGCGTTGAGTCCAGCAGAGGTGATGCTAAGTCGAAGGTCGGGATGACCCACCAGCGCTCGCTTCATCATCGCCTCCGCTGCAGGGCTGCGGATAATGTTTCCAAAACAGACAAAAACAATGGAGCGAGTTGTGGTTGGGATTCGTGGGAGTTTCGGTTTCGTTAATCCAAGTCCGTTTTCCAGTCTTATCTTCAAATACATGCTTCGCTCGCTGGCTTCCAAGAAGCGATATGCCTGGACCCCGCGAATGATAGCGCCCGGCAACAGTTTCTTCGCAGAGAGCTTCATGTTCTGGACAACGTATTCTCTCCAGCCGTTTGCGGACACGCAAGGAGTTCGCAGCTTTTCCCCGGTTTCTGCCGATTTGTCAGTCACTTTGCGGCGCCCTTGATTCGAGTGTCGGTGATGATGAACCTAACAATTCTTGGTTGTATCATGATCATTGTATACGGTGAACGCTTGCGTTATTTATGGCCCGCACATCTCGGTCGTTGCTCGGTGAGCTAGAAGTTTGTTAACTTTCCAGGGAGGGCTTCCATGGCCGTGATCGGCAGCACTGTCGGCTATCGTATCTTGCGTATCATCGCGCCCACCGAGCCTTTGAGCATGGACGGAAGCTCCTACGCGGAACGAAGTAAGATTGAAGTTCTGCTCGGGGAAGGAGTTTGGCAGGAAATCAAGGACAAGGTAGTCGTCGACTTCGGGTGCGGGACTGGTGGGGAAACAATTGAACTCGGGCAACGTGGTGCGGCGCAAGTCTACGGCATCGATATCCTCCAGCGATTACTTGCTATCGCTAGAGACAAGGCCGCGAGAGCAAACTGCCAGAATGTAGAGTTCGGCACAACGCCGCCGGTACCTGCCGACGTGATTATTTCGGTGGATGCATTTGAGCATTTCGCCGATCCAGCCTCGGTCCTAAGAGTTATGGCGGGAATGCTCAAACCCACAGGAATTGTGCTTGCGTCGTTTGGTCCGACTTGGTATCACCCGTTGGGCGGACACTTATTCTCCGTCTTTCCATGGGCCCATGTCATTTTCGGAGAAAAGGCATTATGCCAGTGGCGTTCCCATATCCGGCAAGACGGAGCGGAAAAATTCTCTGAGGTGGAGGGTGGTCTGAATCAGATGACGATTCGGAAATTTGAGAGGCTGGTGGAATCGAGCCCGTTTCGGTTCGCCTGGTTCGAGACAGTGCCGATTCGCGCCGTGCGCAGACTGCACAACCGTTTTACTCGAGAATTGTTTACCGCGGTGGTCAGATGCAAACTCGTCTTGCGCCCGTCCGCTGCTCGCTCAGCATAGGATTTCAAAAACTACCGAGCCTTTGCATTTCCTTGTTGCACTACCGGTGTGAATATGAAGAGATTTGCTCTTCGGATGATGCGGATTTGTGGCTTGTTCGCTCTCGCTCGATCCATGTCGGCGAGCATGCCGCGAATTCTGATGTATCACAACTTCTGTGGCCCTACTGAAACCGATACAGACGCTGTCAGTACGGTCATGATCCGGAGACAGCTCGAATACTTGAGCCGGCATTATCATGTCGTTTCGCTGGCTTATCTTATCGAGCATTTGAGCTCAAGCAGACCAGTGGGCAATCGTACAGTGGCGTTGACCATCGACGATGGCCGGCGGAGTTGCTACGAATTCTTGTTCCCACTACTAAGGGAATTCAGGATGCCAGCAACCTTTTTCGTCGTTAGTTCCTTCATCCGCCGCGAGGACTGGGTTTGGACGGACAAAGTGCTGTGGTTGAGTGAACACCAATCTGCTCCGAGCGAACTGGCACCGCACCGGATCGAAGATTTGTTTCGAATGCTCAACCAGATGCGACCACAAGTTCGCAATGCCCGCATTGAATCCGTCGCCCGGGGGATGAATCTCTCTATTCCTAAACAACCTCCCAGTAAATATGCCCCGTGCTCATGGAGCGAACTACGCGAGATGGTTGACTCAGGACTGGTGGAAATTGGCTCTCACACAGTCTCGCACCCGATCCTCGCTAGCCTGACCGATAACGAATCCTGGCATGAGTTGACTTCCTCTCGCGCTCAGATTGAAGAAGGTTTAGGCACCAAGGTGGTGTCCTTTTGCTTTCCTAACGGAAAGCCTGGTGATTACCGGCAGAGTCAGGTGCGCCAGGTAAAGGAGGCTGGATACCTCAGCGCGTTGGTGACGCGTTCGGGAATGATTGGCCCTGGCGCCGATCTCTATCAACTGCCGCGCATTGGCGTTAGCGGCCACTCGGACTCACTCGACTTTGCGAAACATCTCGATGGTGCCGAGTATTACCAGGAGAAATTGCAAACCTCGCTACGCGCGCGTGCCCGCAACTAAACGCCAGGACGCTGAGCGGCCCGGACCTGTCGGCCTCCATGCCGTTAGGCCCTTGCAATCAAACGCTCCGAGGGTTTCGACATTGGAAGAGGTTTTAACCGTCTATTAACCGCTGCGTGAGGACGCGCGTAATACACTCAACACGCCAGAGAGTGGTCCAGATGAGCGCGAGAATGGAAAACCGCATCCCCGAGTTGGACGGAATAAGGGCGATCGCCATCTGGATGGTGCTTGTAATGCACGGTCTCTATGATATACGAATCCGTCGGGAGCTCTAGATTTTATTCCCGGACCTATCGCGGAAATGCTCGGCCACGGGTGGCTGGGTGTCGATCTATTTTTTCTCTTGTCGGGATTCCTGATCACTGGGCTTCTGTTCGACACCAAGGATCGTCCGTACTATTTCAAGAACTTTTATATACGGCGATTTCTGCGTATCATGCCGCTTTGTTTTACTGTGGTGCTCATCTGGTCATTCGTCTACCGCGGCTATGGTCGATATTTCTTGTTGAGCTCAATTTTTGGAGCGAACCTGTCACATTTGTTTGGCATACACGTTCCCCACGGGCCCGGGTGTGCTCTGGTCCCTGGCGGTGGAGGAGCATTTTTATCTGCTTTGGCCGGCCATTGTGTTTCTGCTCGATCGTCGCAAAATTCTATTCCTTTGCGCCGCGATTTTGATCGGGTCTCCGATTTTGCGTGGAGTCTACGCTGCCCAGGGGATGAATCCGGAAGTGATTTACGATCTTTCGTGGTTCCGCTTCGACGGCTTGGCCACTGGTGCAGCCATGGCAATCTGGGTTCGATCAGAATGCTTTGAGAGAACGACTGCTCACAGAATCGTCGCTGGGCTGTTATGCGCGTTGCCCTTGATGAGCCTCGTGGGAGCCCGCTTTGGACTCTTTGGTACCAAGACGGTTGTCGCTGTCGCCCTGAGATATACGCAAGCCTACTTGGCTTTCGGCGCATCGTTCATTCTCGTCTTGGTATATCGCGGGATGAGGTGGACGGCGTTCCTCAGAAACCGCTTCATGCAGCTGTCGGGAGCGCTAAGTTATTGCCTTTACTTGATCCATCTTTCCCTCGGCGACGCGTATCGGTTTCTGATCAGTCACCAACACCTGGTACATTTGGCCGCTGTCTTCATACGGTGTGGTTCGATGCTGATCGTTTCCTTTGGGTTTGCCATGCTTTCGCACAAGTATCTTGAAGAGCCGTTTCTTGCCTTGAAAGAAAAATTCAGCTCTCGCGTGAGTACCAGGCAGAATGAGACAGCTAGGGCAGCGTCGCCTGCGGTCGAAGCCTCAGGTTAGAACTGAGGAATTGAAGATTGATTTCAGACGTGCGAGGGGCTGCTAGGAATCCTGCGAGAAGGTTCGGGCTCACGAGACACCGGGAAGATGCTGAACACGATGTTCATCCCGTGTGATTCCAAGTCGAATTCCTCAATGCACCGCATCTCTACTAGATCGTACAGGGCAATATGAGTTGGTTTTTCCCGCATTCCCTCGCGAAAAACATTCCTGACCCACAGGACGTTCTCACGAAAGCGTGTCTTGCGAATCCGGGTGAAGCCCACCCATACTTGCCTTTCGTCAACGGGAAGAAGACCACGGCACCAGCCAAGCAAAGTTTGTTGGCCGTTAATCTCCTTTAGGTCGACGATCTTCTCCACTTGCAGGTTCCGGCGGTTGGCTATGATCACTCTTCCATCGACTGACGTAAAGTAGATTCTTTCCCCACAGACTAGCCCGTCATGAGGACTCTGGACCGCGATGTCGATACGTTTTGTGGGATCGTTGAGACAAATAGCATCGCGCTGACGGAAGCGTGTCACCCAAATCTCGCCGTCCAGTTCGAAGACAAAATTAGGGTGCGATTTGTGAGGCTTGGTACTTGCCACCTTTCGGTAATCCGTTGCCTGCGAAAACCTGGACCAAAGGGGTTCCGGCAAAACAGTCCACCCGGTGAGGACTTCGCCCTCAGGGGTGAATTTGACAACCATATCGAGGCCCGTTACGGCCGCCAACCAGCTACCGTCCGAGGCAGGTGCCACGTGGTGTAAATCGTTGAAGCAGGGGAGGGAAACATAACCAATTCTAGTGAAATCCGGGAGTTCGAAGACCAACACTTCCGTTGACGTACAGGTGTAAAGGACATCGCCCACTAGGGTACCGCTCTTGAAGACAGTGGACGAGTATTCGCCGGCCCGTGCCTCTGGCGGAGTCTTGTATTCAACACAAGTATGAACCGCACCGGATTTGGTATCAAGTTTCAGAATTAGAGCCGCTTCATAGAGGTCCCATTCTGCTTCCTCGCGGAATAGTAAATTTCTCTGCCTTGCGCCCAGAACAAAGAGGCTGGCCATGCTTCCGTCCTCCTGACAACACTACGCTCCTGGACCACGCACTGAGTGCGGCCTACCCCAACTGGTCCTACTCGGCGGACTCTACGCCTTCTTTTTGAGAACTGTCATGATAGCAGTCTCCTAGCGCTCAGCTTTCGAACCCGCATGTGAATATTTGATGAATCCTACCCGCCCTAGTGGCACGAACCTCCGAGTGATCAGATAAGATATTTTGAAGAGTATTTTGTCTTAGCCTGTTTGTGATCTCCTTCAGCGTGGCAGCCTGGCGCGTAGCTTCTGTCACCGAGAGGGCAATCTGGGATGGACATTAGCGTAGTTCTACCTACCTACAATCGAGCCGCGAGTCTACGAGCCACGTTAGAGACATTCGCCGGCCTTGCAGTTCCTTCGGGGATTTCATGGGAATTGCTGGTCGTAGACAACAACTCCACAGACGAGACACGCGCGGTGATCGAACGCGCTGCCGGAAAGGCAAGATTTTGCGTCCGGTACGTTTTTGAAAGGAGACAGGGAAGGTCGTTCGCTCTGAATGCCGGCATCGCGGAAGCCAGAGGCGAAGTCATCGTTTTCACCGATGATGATGTGCTGCTGCACCGCGACTGGCTTTCAAACCTGAAACAGACTTTCGAACGCTTCGATTGTGCGGCAGTGGCAGGCCGAGTTGTGCCTATGTGGAATCAGCCGAAGCCCGACTGGTTGGAGATGGAAGGGCAGTTTGCTGTGGTGCACTATGAATTGGGCGACGAATTCAGGGAAATTAGAGAACCTCCGCTGGGCGCAAACTCCGCTTTTCGCAGAGATGTTTTCCAGCGGCATGGCCTGTTCCGGCTCGATCTCGGAGTAAGCGGCAGCAAACACACAATCACTTGTGATGACACTGAATTCGGCGAAAGGCTGATTAGGGCGGGGGAGAAAATCATGTACTCTCCGAATACAATTGTCTACCACCCAGTCGATCCTAAGCGGACGACCAAGAAGTATTTCCTCACCTGGTACTACTATAACGGTCGATCTTTAACCAGGACTGCCGGGTCTCCGAACGAGGGAATATTTTACTTTGGTGTCCCGCGGTGGTTGTATCGCGAACTCTTATCCAACGCGGCCAAATGGTTTTTCTGCTTGGATGGAATGCGTCGCTTTCACTATCGACTGAGAACGTACCGGAGCGTAGGCAACATCGTGGAATCGCATCAGCTTTCCCGTCGAAAGGATCGAAATCAACCGATGTCGACCGGTGGAAATGGCGGCCAGCCTAGTAGCCTTCTGCCGGAAAGTGGAACAAGCCGCGTCCGTCACCGTCGAATTCCCGGCGGCGGAACGCCGGCGGATTAGCGAAACTCATCGCTGATCTATTTAGGCTCGATTGCATCGCAAAATTCACATTGCGTTCACACTTTCTGTCTACAATTGCCGTTTGCCTAGGTGCGCTGGACAGAACAGAAGAAGATAGGGGCCAACTTGTTGAGCAACTGAAAAGGATTGGCGAGAGATTGTGTAGCATTGTTGTCAGGCTCGAAAGGCAGTGGCAAAAGTGCAGACTACGATTCGAGGTTAGCAACAAATGAATGCAGATTCGATCAATTCCCGTATCCGATCTTTCATATTCCAGACGTTTCCGGTCGCAAGAAAGCGGGCCATCAGTGATGATGCTCCCCTGCTTGGATCGGGCATCATCGATTCTTTAGGAACGTTGACTGTCGTGAATTTCCTGGAGCAGTCGTTCACCATCAAAATATCGGATGAAGAACTGACCCCCGACAACTTTACCAATATCAGTAGCCTCGTACGGTTCGTGGAGAGGAAGAAGGGTCAGGTCGGAGCTTTGGTTGAATGAGCCTGACGATCCGGCGAGTCTCCGCAATCGAGCATCGGCAGGGGGTTCTTGATCTTCTTCAGGGAAACTTGGGTGCGAGCCAAGAGCAGCGACTTGATTGGCGACACATGCTAAATCCTGCGGGTCCGTCGTGGCCCTGGTTCCTTTATGACCACGACTGCCCAGTTCCGGTGACCATGGTCCGTTTTTCGTCGCCACATGTGGGCTGGTGAGAAGTCAGTGCTGGCTGGACACGTTGGAAGTTTTGTGGTCGACGCTGCTCATCGAAGTCTCGGCCTGGCAGTGCTTTTGCAACGGGCTGCGTTCGAGCCGGTAGATATAGGCCCTCTCTTTTTGTTTCGCTTGTTCGCCACACGATCAAGGAATGGCGACTTTTGTGCGGTTGGGCATGCTGTTCAACGCCAAAGTAGTTCACTTTACTATGCTACTTCGAAGTGAGCCGTTCGTGGAAAAACGTCTTGGAAATCGAATCTGGACAAAGCCGATCGTCGCGGCGGCTAATTTGATGCTCCGGATGCGGATTGCGAGGCGACGTTTGGCCAGTCTGGAGATTTGTAATTACGAAGGAGTGTTCGGCGAAGAATTCTCGTTTCTTGACAAGCGCCTGTCGAACTCGAACCTGGTTAGGGCGAGCCGATCAGCCCAAGACTTGAACTGGCGCTACCGGGAGGATCCGTGGGTTGCGCGCCTGCCGAATCAGGCGAATACCGAATGTTGTCGGCTCGAATAGCCGGTGAATTGCTGGCCTTCGTCATATTCTTTATGCAATCCGATGGGATCGCATCTATTGTGGACCTTTTCGGCGATTGTATGGCAGACGTCGGAACTGCATTGCTCGACGCGGTTATTGAGATGAGTCGTGGACAGAACCTTCAGGCGGTGCACGGATTTTGTTCTGAAGGAAGTGAACTGGATCATCTGTTTCAGAGTGCGGGATTTAGGCCTTGAGAAACGGCCGCGCGTCGTAGCGTATGAAAAACCGACTGATGCCAACGCTCAAATCCTGCGTCCTGATTTGGGCTGGGCTTTCAGTCAAGTTGAGCTGTTGATTTAGGAGTGAGTCTGTTACAGCGTCGTTGGGGCCCGGGGGTTAGGAATCCATGGATTTTCTAGTACATCACCTGTTACAAGCGAGTGCTGCCAGAGTTCCGGGAGAAGAGGCGTTGGTCCATGAGCAGCAGCGGCTTACGTATCAAGAGGTCAGTGCCTCGGTAACCGGGCTTGCTTCAGGTTTGAGAAGTGCCGGTCTTCAGCGTGGTGAAAGGGTCGGCATCTACCTCGGTCCGAGCGTTCCCCAGGTGATTTCGATTTTTGCCACATCCCAGGCCGGAGGCGTATTCGTTCCCATCAATACGCTTCTTTTTCCTGAGCAGGTGTCACATATTGCGCGAGATTGCGGCATTTCTGCCCTCATCACTTCCGCTAACAAGCTCGAATCTCTTCTTCCTATCCTGAGCGATATTCATTCGTTGCGTTTCCTCGTTGTTTTGGATGGAACCCGAGTTGAGATCTCTGTCCCTGTACATGATTTCGAAGCGCTCACGAATTTGAAAGCAGAAGCGGTGTGGCAGGACTGGGGAATCGAAAAGGACTTGGCTGCCATCCTCTACACATCGGGGTCGACGGGGAAGCCGAAGGGCGTCATGCTGAGTCACGCCAACGTGGTTGCGGGGTCGACTATCGTTTCCACCTATCTAGAGATTACAGAATCCGACCGGATTCTGGCGGTGCTTCCGTTCAGTTTTGACGCCGGATTAAATCAGCTAATGACGGCGTTCCAACAGGGCGGTACTCTTGTCCTGATCGATTTCGTGTTTGCCAAACAGATTGTGGATTTGCTGGTGAACGAACGCATCACAGGATTGGCTGGTGTACCCACGGTATGGAGCTTGCTGGCCCAACCGAACTCCACGCTGCAAAAAAACACTCCTCCGGCGTTGCGGTACATCACAAATACGGGCGGGGCTATGCCGCAAACTGTGTTGAAGGTCTTGCGAACAGCACTTCCGCGGACGCGAATTTTCTTAATGTATGGCTTGACCGAAGCTTTTCGATCCTCTTATCTACCTCCGGAAGAGCTTGATCGGCGGCCAACCTCAATGGGAAAGGCGATCCCCGATACGGAGATTCTTGTTCTAAACGAACAAGGTCAGTTGTGCCAGCCGGGCGAGGTTGGGGAGTTGGTCCACCGCGGGCCCACGGTCTCAATGGGATACTGGGGCAAACCCGAAGCGACCGACCAGGTGCTAAGACGGAATCCTCTGTTACCTCCAGAAGTGGGCGAAGTGGAGAAGGTCTGTTATTCCGGCGATCTGGTCAAGATGGATGAGGAAGGATATTTGTACTACGTCGGGCGACGCGACGCGATGATCAAGTCCTCCGGAATCCGGATTAGCCCGACGGAAGTGGAAGAGGTGGTCTTTCAAAGTGGGAAAGTTCGACATGCCGCCGCAATTGGCGTGCCGGACGAGTTTCAGGGGCAGGTAGTCAAAATCTTCGTCGTTCCACGTGACGGCGAGCCTATCGACGAAGACGACCTGCTCGAGTATTGTGCAGAGAAAATGCCACGTTACATGGTTCCCAAGAGCATAGCCGTACTCAGCGAAATTCCTAAGACCAGCAGCGGAAAGGTTGATTATCCAGCCCTGCGGCGCGGCGAGGGACTGTAATGAACCTGATCGAGTCCGTAGGTGGCTACTGGAAGAGTGCCGATAATGAGTTGCTGGCTGGAGGGGTGTCCATTTCTTCAATTATTGCCCGGCATGGAACCCCGATTTTTGTGTATGATCGCGGGATACTTGAACGAAAGTACGCAGCTCTACGAAACACTCTGCCGCACAAGTTCAAGATCTGCTATTCGGTCAAGGCGAATCCGAACCCTGCATTTCTCAGGTTTTTCTTAGAAAAAGGATGCGGGCTGGAAATCGCGTCCGCCGGAGAGTTCCACCATGCCCGCTACGCCGGCTGCTTGCCCCAGGAGATTGTATTTGCCGGTCCCGGCAAAACGGAATCGGAACTGGAGACTGTGATTGGTCAGAGAATCGGTGAGATCCACGCCGAATCTAATGTCGAAGTCGACCGCATCAGCGCGATAAGCGAAAGGCTGGGCGTACGTACGCGGATTGCAATCAGGGTCAACCCGAATGAAGAGAGTCAAGGCGGAGCGATGCAAATGGGGGGCAGGTCAGCACCGTTTGGCGTTGACGAAGAAAATCTTGAATCGGTGCTGCGGCGGGTTATGAAGGACGCTCACCTCGACTTCTGCGGGATTCATCTGTTCGTGGGGACGCAAATCCTCGATCACGAAACGCTCTTGACCCAATACCGAACGGGCATGGAGATCGCTAGGCGCGCCACCGCCTGCGTCGGCACACCTTTGCGCACACTGGATTTCGGAGGGGGATTGGGAATCCCTTATTTTGCTGGTGACCACGAACTCGATTTGCCCAAACTGGCGCAGGGACTGGTCGGGCTCATGGCTGGAATCGAAAGGGACACCACTTTCCAGCAAACTAGATTCATCGTCGAACCGGGGCGCTTCCTCGTTGGTGAAGCCGGCGTCTATGTAACTCGAATCAACGATATCAAAACATCGCGCGGCACGAAGTATTTGATTCTCGACGGCGGTATGAATCATCATCTGGCGGCTTCCGGAAATTTGGGACAGGTCATCAAGCGCAATTTCCCTCTAGCAATTCTCAATAGGCTGGGGGCAACCGCATTCGAGACAGTGGATGTGGTGGGTCCGCTCTGCACGCCGCTGGACACATTGGGCCGCTCTGTGCAATTGCCGAGAGCGGAGGTCGGCGACCTGCTGGGAGTCTTTCAGTCGGGAGCGTACGCGCGCTCAGCTAGCCCACTGGGCTTTTTGAGCCATGCAACTCCTACGGAGGTCTGGGCCGAGAATGGCCAGGACTTCCTGATTCGCCGGCGTGGTCGCTTCGAGGAATCGTTGCAAGATGTACCGTCAAGTTTTCTGACAGCCAATCCCGTTCATGAGACCCTAGATTAACCTAGTGGGAACGAGAACAACTTGCTTAGAACATTCTCCTT
>Ga0207066_1013_pt1 | contig 47104 bp, 46 predicted proteins | sample Alteio_BWMinCont_24_FD_153490 | JGI IMG/M metagenome (GOLD analysis project Ga0207066, IMG submission 153490) | Enriched cells from forest soil in Barre Woods Harvard Forest LTER site, Petersham, Massachusetts, United States -... | ecosystem: Environmental > Terrestrial > Soil > Temperate forest >...
GATCGCGGAAATAGCTTTGCGCACGGTGCCATGAAACTCGAAATATCGCAAGAGCACCACCGTATCGGTGAGATAGCTGAGCTCGATGGACGACTGTGCGTGATCCACCAAACCCTGCTGCGCCACCACAAGAATACTCAGCATCCCTCGCTGATTCAGATAGGCCAGCAGTTCGTGCATCTGCATTACCAGGAACTGCTCGGCGGGCATGGCATTCAAGTAGCTGTTCAAGCTGTCGATTACTACCACTCCTCTAGAGTTGTTTTCCACACGTTGGCGTACGTTGTAAGCGAAGTGTCCCGGCGATAGCTCGGCGGCGTTCACCTGTTCGATGGTAAGTTGACCCGTTTTCAGATAGGGCTCGAGATCCATTCCCAGCCCGCGGCAGCGCTTCAGAAGAATGCTGCGTCCTTCATCGAAGGTATAGATTGCCGCGTCCTCTCCGCGCTGTAAGGCAGCCAAGGCGTACTGGGTCGCTAGGGAAGATTTGCCAGCGCCCGCGGGTCCGACCAGTAATAGACTGGTCCCTCGTTCAACGCCGCCTCCCAGCAGAGCGTCGAAGCCCGGAAGGCCGCTGCTCATTGTTTCGCCGGAGAGAGCGGTTGCCGAATCCACGAGAGATAGGCTCGGGAAAACGTCCAGGCCGCCCTTGCGGATCACAAAATCGTGATAACCACCTCGAAAATTCGCGCCTCGCATTTTGGTGATCCGGATACGTCTCCGCTCCGCGCCGTACTCGCGGACCTTGTGTTCCAAAACAATGACGCCGTGAGCGATACTGTGCACTTGCAGTTCGTGGGACTGCGATGTGAGATCGTCGAGCAGCAGCGCGGTGCATTTCCGGCCGGAAAAGAATTGTTTCAACGCCAGGACCTGGCGGCGATAACGCAGTGGATCTTGAGCGATCAGGCGAATCTCAGAGAGCGAGTCAAACGCAACCCGATCGGGATTGTACTCTTGAATGCGGTCGAGTATGAGCTTCGTCGTTTCGTTAAGTTCCACTTCCGACGGATGTAGCAGCGTATAGTGTTGGTCGAACTCCAGATTTGCTTCCGGTGGCGTAAGTTCAAATATTGTAATTCCATCCAGGGACCATCCGTGCGACCGCGCCACCGCTTTCAATTCTTCCGCGGTCTCGGACAATGAAACGTAGAGGCACTTTTCGCCGGCGCGAGCTCCCTCCAGCATGAACCTCAGGGCCAGCGTGGTCTTGCCGGTACCCGGATCGCCTTCGAGAAGATAGATCCGGTGAGGAGTTAAGCCTCCGTAGAGCACTTCGTCTAGACCGAGCACGCCGGTCGACACCCGATCGGTTGCAGGGTTGGTTGCTTGGCTGTCAGTCGCGGATGCCATATCTGAGCGTTAGACTCAAATGGACCGAAGGCGGTTACGCGGTGTTATAAACCCGAGGCGAGAATGCCCGATGGAGGACGGCACTTTCGCGCCCATCGATCTAAGATCCCGCGTACGGCTTCGGCATACGATAGAAAACTTAAGGGCTTTTTGACAAATTCGCGGGCGCCAAGGGCCAACGCCCGCTGAACCTCCGCTCCATTTTGCGTGGAACTGAAGATCACGGTAGGCACATCTTTTTGGCGATATCGCTCGAGCACCGTGTGACCGTCGATTCGGGCCATGTTCAAATCCAGAATGATGACGCTCGGCTTGAAGTTCGGAGCGCTCAGCATGGCTAACGCCTCTTCGCCGTCGTGAGCGACCACTAGTTCCACTGGAACGGGATAGCCCGCCAATGCCTCGCGAGTTAGAACAACATCGCCGGGATTGTCCTCGACCAAGAATATCTCGAGTGCTTTCATGGGGCGGCTAGGGAGCTTCCCTAGTTGTAAGATCCACTCCCGTGAATTCGGTTTCGTGGCGCAGACGTAATAACAAAAAAAGGGCGCTTTCGCGCCCTTCATGGATCGGCAGAAGTTTACGCCAACCTATTTAGCGTCAATAGGAACTTGGCGCGTGGCCGGCGTCACTTCAGGCACCGGTATGACAACTTCCAGCACGCCATTGGTCAGCTCTGCTTTGATCTCATCCGTCTTAGCTCCCTTTGGCAACGGGATCGACCGATAGAACTTGCCGTAGTAGCGTTCGGAGCGGTAGAACTCCTCGCCTTTCTCTTCCTTCTCCCGCTTCCGTTCGCCCTCGACCACCAAGGCTTCGTCAATCACTTCCACCTTTATTTCATCTTTGGTGAGTCCAGGCAGTTCAGCGGTAACCACGAAATTCCCGTTCTTGTGCTTCACTTCGAGCGGCGGAGCCCAAAGTTCGAACTCGGCCGGAGTGTTGAAGTCTGCAAAAGCGCGGTCCATCTCGTCGGTGAATCGCTTCATAAATTTAAACGGGCTGGCGCTGAACATACCGGTGAGCGGAAATGTTCGAAAGTACACTTCCGGACGATGTGCCAGAGCGCCGCCATTCTCCTTTGTTACTTTAACTTCAGTCATAAAAAATGCTCCTTTCTTATGAACTCGCGCAAAACGGAGTACGGCGCGAACTCGTGGTGACTCTAAGCGGTGCGCGCCGCACCCTTTGCGCTCTCTACTGAAAACTTGCGCAAACTGGAGTGCCACCGCGGAACTGTTCGTTACTTTAGCGGCGCACCCTTTGCGCTTTCACGAACGATGTCAGGCGGCCACGCTCCCCGCCTTTAAAATGCGGGAAGCATGACCGTTGATTGCTTTATAAGTGTCCTCAACATCTTTGTAAGAAACGTCTTTGCCAATGGCGTTCTCCCGGGCTTTGAGGACGAGGTCGTCGATAGAAAGAACTCCCATCAGAGCGCCTTCGCGATCGACAACGGGGAGGCGCCTGAGCCCTTCGATACGCATCGTTGTGAGGGCACAGGCAACACTGTCGTCGGCAGTGCAAGTGAAAAGCCTCCCCGGCATCACGTCTTTAACGAGCACTTCGGAAGGCCTTCGATTCCTCGTGCCCAGAGCGATGCTAATGTCCCGGTCGGTGATTACGCCGATAATGTTTCCGCCTTCTCCCCTGACGGGGAGAAATCCACACTTGCCATTCCACATCAATTCGGCTGCACCGGAAAGACTGGTGTCCGGATAACAGAAGGTCGCTTGTTTCGTCATTACCTCGCGAACTTTCATAAGCAGCCTCCTTTCTACTGCAATACCCAAGGAAAAGCTGCGAGTACGAGGGTGCGCCGGTGGCGCTCCTCCTGGTTGCCTAACACTGCCAGCGCACTCTCGTACACACCTGACGAAATAAAGAGAGCCACAACGGAGAGTGCAATAGAGGTGCCGAAGGGGCAACCTAATGTTTACGAGGCGATCCGGGACTCAGGCTGCAGTAGGTGACCAGTTTGGCGCACCCGCTGGCTGTGTGAAAGTCCGCTAGGGTAAGAACATGCGAAGACTCGCTCTAATCACTGGCTCCTCCAGCGGCATCGGCTCCGTGTTTGCCAAACAACTCGCGTCTCAGGGCTACGATCTCCTGCTCGTGGCTCGACGCGAGGATCGGCTCCAACAACTCGCCGATTCGCTGCGGCAATCGCATGCCATCGATGTGGAAGTTCTCCCTGCCGATCTGACGTCGGACGAGGGACTGGATCGAGTGGAACAGCGCATCGCCGCGGCGGAGAATCTCGAACTGCTGGTGAATAACGCAGGGTTCGGCACCGTCGGGTATTTCCACAGCGTGGATGCGCGGAGCCAAGACCAGATGCACCGCTTGCACGTCCTGGCCACGATGCGCCTGACCCACGCCGCCTTGGGAGGGATGGTCGCGCGCAAAATCGGCGCCGTGATCAATGTCTCGTCCGTTGCCGGTTTTTGGCAATCGCCCGGAACGGTCAGCTATTGCGCGACGAAATGCTGGATGAACAGCTTCACGAAAGGGCTCGCGCTGGAACTGAAGAGCATCGGCTCACCTATAAAGGTGCAGGCGCTCTGTCCTGGCTTTACGCACACCGAATTTCACGACTCGGCGGGTTACGATCAGACATTGATTTCCGAATCGTTGTGGATGAACGCCGAAGACGTCGTCTCAGAATCGCTCCGAGGACTCGATCGCGGCAAGCTCTTCGTAGTGCCGGGATGGCGATACCAGATACTTGTGTTTTTTATGAAGCATCTGCCGCAAGCGATGATGGACGTCGTGGCGCTGAACCAGCGGAAAAGCTTAGGCCGGCGCTAGGATTATCGCGAGGCCGGCTTATACGCCTTTTGATACTTATTCCGCTCGTTGTAGACAGTGAACGATCCGTTGGATTCAGCGGTCAGCTTCAAGTACTGCCCCTGACAATGCTCGTCAACGTTGGCGACGAATGGATCGGGCACGTTATGTTCCTTGCCGCCGTCCAGAGCATAGTGTAGTTGCCAGAAGTCTTCCAAGCCGGGAGCGTCTTTTACGATTTGCCACGCGTCCGGGCTGCCTCCTTTTTTGGCGCCGTTGTTCATGATGGCTACGCGCGCGTGCAGCGCATCCACCAATGCGGGCGAGCCTGACTGGTTCAAACCATGATGCGACGTGAGATAGACATCCACGGGCCCGATCGGATTGTTGGGACACATCAGCTCCAATTCCTTGTTCCAGGTCAAATCGCCAAGATCGAGGAAGCGGAAACTCTCATAGGTCAGGAGGAACCCGGCCGACTGACCGTTTTCGCTTGCATCGGGTTCGCGCTTAGGCGTTGAGGCGCAGAACGGATTTGGTTGACCGGCTCCGGAGAGCGGGGAGGGGATATGCTCGCCAGCCGACGCTACAACTTGGACAGTTACGCCTTTGATCGGGATTTTATCGCCGGGCTTGAGGACCAGGTGCTCTGCCTTCTGGAATGTCTTGACGTAATCGCCGTAGTCCTCCTTGACCGCGCGCGAATCTTCCGTGTTCGGACCATGGTCGGCGAATGTCCCGATCTTGATGCGGCTGGCCAGTTGCGGTACGCCGCCGACGTGATCGCGGTGGTAATGGGTGATGACGACGTAGTCGATCTGTTTGATCTTGGCTGCCTTGACTGCCTGCATGATGCGGTCCGCATCGCGCCCATCAAAGCCCCGCCAGCCGGTGTCGACGAGCATGGATTGACCGGAGGGGCTGACGATCAATGTTGCTTGGCCGCCTTCCACGTCGATGAAGAAGATCTCGAGCGATCGGGCTTCCGCTCGGGGCGCTATGCCCCAAAGAAGCACCGAAAATACCAGGCAAGGGAAAATCGGGAATCGCACTGATCTGCATCCTAGCATAGCCCGCAAAAGGCGCGGGGGCGACCTCAATTCCATGAACCAATATGCCGCCGCGCTCCGTTTTGCGGACTGTTCCTCAGAAGTGGCCGGATTGCCGGAACAGAACGCCAGCGCGTAACGTAAATATAGTTAGGAGCGGATGCCTTACTGTTGCCACTGCGGGAAGAAGGTCGGGGTCCGGGATGTTTACTGCGGCAGTTGCGGCGCGCGCCAGCCGGCGTCTTCGCCCGCCGCGGATTACCTGCACGGAATCAGCCCGCGCACCGCATCTTTGCTCTGTTATATTCCAATTCTGGGGTGGCTGGTGGCCATCGTCGTATTGGCTTCGGCGCGTTTTCGCGGCGACACGCGGGTTCGCTTCCATGCATTTCAGGGCCTGTACCTGTTTGTCGCGTGGCTGATCGTGGACTGGGTGCTCAGTCCGCTGTTCAGTTTTCCTGGTTTCTGGGGCCAGCCCTTTCACAGAATTTTTCCGGCGCTGCTGAAAATTGCGATCTTCGGAGCCTGGATCTTCATGATGATCAAAACCGCCCACGATGAGCAGTACAAGTTGCCTATCTTGGGTGATCTGGCTGAAAAGTCGGTATCCGAACAGAGATAGCTTGGCGGAAGAATCTCCGGCTCCGTTCGCTATTAGCACGATCGGGCATTCCACACGGCCGATCGAGGAATTCATCGGCATCCTTAAGACGCACCGGATCCGGCTTTTGATTGACGTGCGCACAGTGCCGCGATCCCGTCACAATCCACAATTCAATCGCGAGAATCTGCCCGCGAGCTTGGAGGGTGCGGGAATTCAGTACCGACACATGCCTGGATTAGGCGGCTTAAGGCACCCGAGGCCCGACTCCATCAATACCGGTTGGCGAAACGCTTCGTTCCGCGGGTTCGCGGATTATATGCAGACCCCGCAGTTCGCGGAGAACCTCGAGAAGCTGATCGAACTGGGCCGCGAAGAACTGGCTGCGATCATGTGCGCAGAGGCGGTACCCTGGCGGTGTCACCGTTCGCTGATTGCCGACGCTCTAGTCGCGCGCGGTATTCCGGTCGTAGAAATCCTCAGCGCGACAAATGCACGTCCCCATTCACTGACGCCGTTTGCCAGGGTTGAGGGGACGCAGGTTACTTATCCAGGCACCGAAAATCTAGAACTGAAGTTTTGACCGGGCCGTTTCTACTTGCATCGGTCGGCGAGGTTGGCCTTCTCCCGATATTTGTCGTGACAGTTGGCACACGCCGTGGTCATGGTATCGGCAGCCATAAGAATGTTGTCTTGATTCTTGGATTGGGCGGCCTTATAGACTGTCATCCCCGCTTCCCGAAGCCCCTGAACGAACATCGCCCAATCTGCGTTCTGCATTGGAACCGGCAGGCCGTTCGAGCACTTACGGCCTGGAATGATAAGAAGGTTCGCGGCCTCGGCGAGGGCCAAGGCGCTGTTCTCGACTGCTTCCCATTTTCCGTACGAACTGGCTAAAGGATTCGTTGCCGTGGAGGGATCCTTAGCCGGCTTCACATCAGCCGGATTCTCATCTTGAGCTGCGAAGATGACGTTCGAGCTCGGATACAGAATACCCTTCATCACCTGGGCAAGCGTCGCGTGAACTTCGGGCTTAAGGGCCGGGGCGGCCCGCCGGGTTGGCGTGGCCGCAGGGCGCGCCGGAGATTGCGCCTGAGAGACTTCAACGAACGTCGACGTTCCGGTCCAAACAAGCAATACGAAAGCTATTTTGCGGATTCGCATATCGCACCTCTTTTCAGCATTTCCTCTGGCCCCAGGTTAGTATACAAAAAACCGCCCTGGAGCCGTTTTCACTATCCTTTCCGAACGATCCGCCAGGCTTCAATGACAGCAGCGACCCAATCCAGGAACCGAAAATCCGTAGCCGAAGTTTGACGGCTCACCATCCCTGCGTTAGAATCGTGGTGCGGGGTGGAGCAGTCTGGTAGCTCGTTGGGCTCATAACCCAAAGGTCGGTGGTTCAAATCCATCCCCCGCAACCATTCCAAACAGGCATTTGTTCTTTCCCCGAATGTAGAGGCTGTTTTCTTACTGAGCTCCACTCTCAGTGGCCTGTGCCGCGATCACGCGGCGCACTAGAACCGCGCCTGTGATCTTCAGCCGGTTGGCCGCGTCGTTCAAACGCGAGATTCTTGCAGAAAATTCCAAGAGGCCCGGATCGCGCCGAGCCAGCGATCTTCTTCTTCCAGAAATTCTCTAAGCCACTTTCGAACTTGTTCGGATTTGAGTTTTCCGCGCTAGCGTTTTCGGCGTCCCAGTTTTTGTAACCCGTATCCAATGGTTTTCGTATCCCAAAGTAGCTAAGAAGTAGAGGTCGAGTCTATTGTTTTCGATGAAGTCTGATTTGCAGCTTGATAGGCTCGGATCGCCTTTATCAAATTTCGGGTTTCATCACCGTAGAGGAACCAGCCGAAAGAACGGCTGTCGGCGCCCCAAAAATTAGAGTCAAAGTCGAATTGAAGTCTTGCCGGAACAATGGGACTTATCAGCCACCACTTGATAGGTCGAAAATTACTGACCCTATTGAGGTCAAAAATCTCTGGGTGCGCGTAACCCATTATTTTTTGGTTTAGCGAGAAGTGCTTCGGTGACAATTCGATTCGCTCCTGATAGGATTTCCACCAGGCCCCGCCCAGCAATAACGGCACAATCACGAGCAAGTCCGCGCGCTAATAGATTCGTCTCTCGGCGTACATCTGAAAAGCCAATGCTGCCAAGAGAGCAACGTACACCGGTAAAAAATCAGTCCAACCTAAGCGCAGGGTGAGGATCACTCGATTTCCCTCTCGGGTTACCGGACATGCCGGGACTCGACAAAGTCATCCAAGACGGAGGCCTCGAACTGGTAGCATACACCGCAAACGAGCCCTGGGAAAACCGATGTCCACATAATAAATTTCGAGCGACGTCCAACCTTGCAAAGCTGGACGTCGCACGCACATCAGCAACCACCGTCGGTCTTTACTGCGATTACTGCATTAAGCTGGACGCTAATCGCAAGTACTTGATTTTCCATCGTTCCAAATGGTCGGGACTCAGCGCCATGGACGCATTAGGTCTTTATTTCCAATCGCTGGGCAAATTCTCAAGCGGACATCTGGAAACAGGAAACTAGCTCGCCCCTCCTTTGAAGTACCGTTCTTCGGAAGGCACGTGTTTGAGCGCGTTATGAATAGCTACAGACCAAACCCCCTGCAAACGGTTTCGATCGCCATCAAGTAGCGCGCGCCAGGTGCAGCGCCGCCAATTTGCACAGCGCCGTTCAGCCGATGACGCGGGGATTAGCCTGGCGACGTGAATCCGCTCAGGGTGCAGGAGTCGCGATCGGCTTGCCTTTCTCGACTACGTACACGCCAACCAGTCTCAGCGGCTGCGTGCCGGTATTGTGTGCATCGTGCTTCGTACCGCCGGGTATGATGAAACCGTCGCCTGGCTTGACTTTCAAAGGTGGGTGTCCGTCCATCAGGATCTCGCCCTCGCCCGCCAGCACATAGCTTATCTCGTCGCCCGGATGGGTATGACGGCCAGCGGAACCGCCCGGTGCAATCTCGACATTGGCAATCACCGCCTCGCGCCCAGGGACCGATACATCCCCGCTTTTCACCACCGTACGTTTAATAGCGGGGTTTTGCGCCAAGAGCGCGCCCGTCACCGCCAACACTATTGTCAGCCCAACCGCAGTTCGTTTTTCCATGCTTCAGCCATCTCCTCAAGGATTTTATTGTTGCCGAATACGTCAGTCCCAGTGTACTTTCTCGCGTTCGAAGCCCGGGCCGAAATGAGCACAGTAGTATGTGAACGGCACGGCCTACAATTCGCGGGTAAAGGTCACAGGTTCCATTCTTATCCCGTCGAAATCCCTATTTCCAAACCTCTCGTAACCACGGGATCGCCTGCCGCAATGCATCTCTGAACCGGTAGGTCTCGTAGTGCGTGATGCCGGTTAGTGGGATCAACTTTGCGTTCACGCCTGCCTTCTGAAGTTCCGCAATTCGCGCCTCTGTTGGACCAATAGGTGCGACTTGGTCGTCGCGGGAGTGAATCGCCAGAACTGGAAGCCGCCAACCGGAGGCTGATGCCGGCGGTCTGCCGGCGACTGGAATCGCCGCGCTGAAACGTTCCGGGAATTTATCCGCAAAATGCCAGGAGCCCGCACCACCCATACTGAAGCCGGTGACCACGACTTTTTTCTTGTCGATAGAGTAGCGGGCCTGGACCATGTCGAACAACGCGTTCACAGCCTTCTCGTTTTCGGGGGTGCTCCAATCGCCCCGCACCGAATCCGGCGCAACGATAATCGCGCCGAGTTCCGCGAGCGCCGGACCAATTAGGATCTCGACCACATCCCGGCCGGCGCCGTCCGCGTTTCCGCCTCCGACCCCGAAGTGCAACGCAAGAACCAGAGGTACGGGTGTGGAGGGAGAATAGTTAGGCGGAATGGAGATCGCGTAGCGGATCGCGCGTTCGCCGGCACGCGGCAAACTCAGACTATGCAGTCCCGGCGTAAGCACGGGGGAATCGTCTCCAGCCTGCGCGGCAACGTCAAACGGCAGCAAGAACGGAATCGCGCACGCCATGATCGCGCAAGCGTTGGAGAGCTTCATCGGCATGGAACGCATTTCTTTACTTTATGCCACTTTGAGCGTTAGTCGCTGTAGAAAGCGAAAATCGACGCGGGCGAGTAAAGCACAAGCGATTGACACCTACTCATTCCGCCCATTAGAGTTGGGGCATGGAACAACAACCCGCCGGCTACCCGTCGTTAGGCAGTCAGGCATTCGGGTCCGCTTCACTTGCAGCGGAGAACGCTCGCTTCATGAGCCGCGTCTATGGCTGGATGACTGGTGGACTCTGTCTCACCGGCGCAGTGGCTTGGAACGTATCAGGCAATCCGGAGCTGGTGCAAGCGATTTTCGGCAACCGTCTGTTGTTCTGGGGGTTGATCATCGCCCAACTGGGAGCCGTCCTGGCGTTATCGGGGCTCATAAACCGGATCAACGGTTTGACCGCGACGCTCATCTATTTTCTATACGCGGGGCTAACAGGACTCACGCTGTCCAGCATCTTTCTGGTCTTCACGGGCTCTAGCATCGCGCAAGTTTTCGGCGTCACAGCTTTTGGTTTTGCGGGCCTCAGCGGCGTTGGCTACGTGACAAAGCGGGACCTCGGCCCGGTCGGCTCCTTCTGCATGATGGGCTTATTCGGACTGGTCGGCTTCGGTCTGCTCTCTATGCTCTTCCCTTCGCTAATGACCGAAGGCGCCAGCTTCGTGTTTTCAATCGTCGGTATCATCGTGTTCGCGGGACTAACCGCTTACGATACGCAGAAGATCAAGGGCATGAACGCTCCTGGCAGCGAGGGAACCGACGCTGGACGCAAGAAAGCCATCTTCGGCGCTCTTACGCTGTATCTCGACTTCATTAACCTGTTCCTTAGCCTCCTCCGGCTAATGGGACGCAGAAGGTAACGATCGCACCTGCAAGCAGCACCCCGGCGGTGATCGCGAACACACCCCGAATCCGATGCAGGCGAACACCATGCCCGGATCGGCGGCATGGGCGCCGCGGCGTCATCTCGGCGAGTCACACGCGAGCGCGGCGAGGGAAGAAGATCTTCTAAAAGGGCCGGAGTTCACTCTGGCCAATTCCTATTTTCCGAACGCGCCCAAATCCACCGACTTGCCCATCTGGAAATAGCCGATGGGGGACGGATGGATTCCGTCGCCGCAATTGTAGGCCTGCTCCATCAGATCGGGATTGGCCTTGTTCACCACCACGCGATCGAAATCGAGCACCGCATCGAAGCCCGCGTCTTTGCGAATCCAATCGTTCACCTGATGGCGGATTTTCGACTTGACGTCGTTCCAGCCGGTGTCGGCGACGCCGGGCACGCTTGCGTGCCGAGGAATGATGGTCGCGCCCACGATCTTGATGCCTTTCGCCTTCACGCGCGCGATAATGTCCTTCATGCCGGCCATCACCAGATCGGCCGAAGCACCGCGCCTGATGTCGTTGGTGCCCATGAATAGGACGACGTGAGAAACCCCCGGATGCGAGAGCACGTCGCGTTCGAGCCGCTCCACGCCCGGTGCGGAGTTGATTACGGGCTGATAATCGGCGGCGTTGGTCACCGTGTTGCCACCGATACCTTCGTTCACAATCGCGAACCGGACTGGCGTCTGCAGCGCGAGGCGTTGGCCGACGAGGTCTTCCCAACGGTCGTGTGCGTCGAGCGTGGTGCAGGTGCCGTCTGTTATGGAATCGCCGAAGGCGACGATCGCGGTTGCCGGCGCGGTGGGCCGCACGTCGATCGCCTTCAGCCAGTACATCGAAGTGATATGGCCGGTGAATGGCTTGCCGTCGACAGAGTCGGTGGCATCGCCGGCGTTGTTGTCGGTGACATAAGAGGTCACGACGGCATTACCGTGCTGGCTAGGCTGCGCATTGCCGGACACGAACAGGCTCACGGCCAGATCCTGTTGGGCGTCGATACGCATGGTTACTGGGTCGCTCTCTGAAGTGCCGCCCGCGGGGATCGTCACCGTTCCCTTGCCGCGGAAGGTGAGCTGCTGGATGAGGCCATAGGCGACGGCGGCGCCCCTCACGCGTGGCGCAATGCTGGCGCGGGCAAAGGTCACCGGCGCGGTGCCGTAGGTGTTGTCGAGACGAATGCGGACCGCCTCGCCCGGAATGGTGACGCGGGCGATCATGCGTACGGTGGCATTGGAAATCTTGGCTTCGCCCAGGTTCTGTTGCGACGCACCCCAGGCCGCGACCCAGCCCGCGTTCTGGGCGCTGGCGTTCGATGCCGTGAGCCCCAGAGCCGCAGTCAGCACGAACCGTATCCAGCCTGATTTACTTGCCATATTTAGCCTCCCTGCCGGTCCCTGGCGCTCAGATTATCAGATTCCGCAATCTGCGGTATAGTCTAACGCGGACAGGCTGACGCGGACCCCTTCTGCCTTTCTTCCTCAATCCCGCGCGGTCCAATTCGCCACCACCGTGAGAGGCGGCCGAGCCGCCCGTCGTGCTAATGAGGAAACGCTTGCCTTCTTAAGTGACAGTCCCATTTCAGCCAACAAGGCGATATACTGCCAACCAGCGCCAACCGGGCGCCGGAGATTCAACGGCGATGAAACTTAGCTGCCTGCTGCTGATCGGGACCGCCCTAGCTTTCGCCGCTGACGATCCCTACGCCGCTGCGCTGTTTCAGAAAAGCTGCGCCACCTGCCACCTGGCTGGAGGCGAGGCCGCGGCGCGAATCCCCCAGATATCGGTGCTTAGGACCCACACGCCGAACTCGATTCTGCGAACGCTCGAAGTTGGAGTCATGAAGCAGCAGGCGGCCGCGCTCTCCGCCAACGAGCGGCAAGCGTTGTCCAACTGGCTCGGCACTCCAGTCACCTTGGAGCGGCGGCGCGAGGAGATCTCGAATCCGTGTCCGGCGGGCGCAGCGTGGAAGAACAGTCCGGGCTGGTCCGGCTGGAGTCCGGGTTTAGTCAACACTCGATTCCAGTCCGCGGAAGATGCCGGGCTCACGGCTGCCGTCGTGCCACGGCTCCAGCCTAAGTGGGCGTTCGCATTTCCGGACACGACTCTGTTGCGATCGCAACCGGCAGTCTATCGTGGGCGCGTGTTCGTGGGCGGCCAGGACGGCAGCGTTTACTCGCTCGATGCCGCCACGGGTTGTGTGCACTGGAGCACCATCGTCCAAGCCGAGGTGCGTTCGGGTATGACCGTCGCGGAAATCGCGGGAAAACCGACGGTGTTCTTCGGCGATTCCTCGGGCTACTACTACGCCTTGGACGGCGAGACCGGAAAGCAAGTGTGGAAGCTGCAACCCGAGGAGCACCCTGCAACCAAAGGGACGGCCACGCCAGCGTTCTACCAGGGGCGTTTGTACATCGGCGTTTCTTCACTTGAGGAAGCCCTCGCGGTTTCGCCGGCCTACTTGTGCTGTACATTTCGCGGCAGCGAGTCGGCTGTAGACGCCGCAACTGGAAAGGTGATTTGGAAGCGGTACACGATCGCTGAAGCGGCGAAGCCGCAACGGAAAACCAAACGCGGCGCGGCAGTAATGGGTCCTTCCGGCGTTGGTGTGTGGACCGCCCCCACTCTCGACCCGGAGCGTGACGCGATGTACATCACGACGGGCGACAATTACTCCGATCCGCCCACATCCATGAGCGATGCCGTCGTGGCGCTGCGCATGTCCACGGGTGAAATCCTGTGGTCGAAGCAGCTCACGGCAAAAGATTCTTGGAACAGCTCTTGCTACCTCGCCGGCCGCCAGAACTGTCCGGACTCCGGCGGCCCCGATTTCGATTTCGCAGCGTCCTCCATTCTGGCGCAGCTTCCGAACGGGCGGCGGGCGCTATTACTGGGGCAAAAGTCCGGCTTGGCGTACGCCATCGATCCGGACCGCAACGGCCAGATCCTATGGCAGGCCCGCGCCGGGAAAGGCGGAACGGTGGGGGGCATTGAGTGGGGCGTGGCGACCGACGGACGTAATCTGTATGCCGCAATTTCCGACATTGATTTTAAGGTCGCGCTGCTGCCGGGTACGAATGACCGCCAATATCAACTCGATCCCAACAAGGGTGGCGGGATGTTCGCGTTCCGCATCGATAATGGAGAGCGGATCTGGCAGACGCCGCCGCCCGGCTGCGGGGGCCGGCCTTCGTGCAGTCCGGCGCAATCGTCCGCGGTGACAGGTATTCCTGGCGCGGTCTTTTCAGGCTCTGTGGACGGCCACTTGCGTGCCTATTCCACCGAGAACGGCAAGATCATTTGGGATTACGACACCACGCACGAGTTCAAGACCGTCAACGGCATCCCGGGCCGCGGCGGGGCCATCGACGTCGCGGGGCCAGTGGTGGCGGGCGGGATGTTGTACGTAGTGTCTGGAAATGCTGCGCGCGGCGGATTACCCGGCAACGTACTGGTGGCATTTTCGGCCGAGCCCTAACTATTTAGACACAGTGCGGGGGAAGTTGACCGCCGTGCCGCCCGGTAGAATGCCGCTTCTGATTTTGCCGAAGACTCACCCTCACACAGGACCAGTACTCGCGGGCCCTGTTTTTACTTACTGCAACCCTTTTTGGTTTCTTCAAATCCCTCGAACAGACGCCCAGCATTGGCGCCTGCTAACGTTTCCATCCGGTGCGGCTGGCCTTTCTCGACGGTATAGCGTGCTACGGTCCCTTTAGAGCGCAGCAGTTCGGCTTCCTTCTTCATCTCTCCGTGCCACATGTACCGGTCATTCTCGCCGACGTACATGAAGACGCACATCTTTGAAATAGCCTGGAGCTTGGCCGGGCTGGGCTCCCACATATATCCAGGGAACGCGGTGACAGACAAGAAGTACTGCGGATTCGAGGCCGCGACGTGGAAGGCGGCGATTCCCCCGTTGGATGGTCCGGCGATGTGGAACTTGTTGTCTTGTATCTTGTAATCCGCCTGAATCATCTTTAGGAATTCAGGGAAAATCCGAGCCCCCTCTTCGAAGAACAACTCATCGTCTGGGGCGGCGGGAGCGATCACGATGTAGCCGCGTTTTTCAGCCTCTGCGCGGAAATTGCGGTCGAGGATACTGTCCACAGTGTTCATTGTTTGCGGACCTCCGCCGAAGGCTAGGATAGCTGGATAAGCCTTCGCTGCGTCATATCCATTGGGAAGAACAACCTTATATCGGACTGTGGTGCCAGCCACCTGCTTGACCTTCTCCAGCAATTCTCCCTGGACTGGCTGGGTTGCGAACATCACGACAACGGCTGCCGCGGAAAACAACGGCATCCACTTCGACCTTGGCTGTTTCATAGAGGAAGCCTCCATGCTTCGGGGACGGCAACTTCGATTTTAACCAAGATTTTCCCCAGGAGGTTGATCTCCCAGAACGGCGTTTCGGGCCAAATTTCCGGATGGTCGACTGTACGAGTTAGGCGATTTATGAGCGGCCCATGTTGGAGGGAGTCCCTACCCAGGTCCGTGGGTTGTGGTAACGGTTGTCTTAGCATGAGCTGTGATTTCGAGCTGGTCCAGATTGTAGATACAGCGCTGGCGGAGGCCGCGCGCAGGAGTGGTTCGTGGTTGGTTTGCCGGCCCGGATGCACTCAGTGTTGTTTTGGGCCGTTCGAGATTACTCAACTCGATGCGCAGCGCCTCCGCGAAGGCTTGGCCGAACTGGAACGCCACGATCCCAGGCGGGCACGCGCTGTCCGCGATCGCGCACGCCAGGCAGCTCACGCTACGAACGTCAGCGATGACGACCCATGTCCGGCGCTCGACCCGGAAACGGGAACTTGCGATCTGTATGCGGCGCGACCAATCACTTGTCGATGCTTTGGCCCTCCGGTCCGCTGCGATTCGGGTGAGGTGGGCATCTGTGAACTTTGCTTCGATGGCGCGAGCGACGAGGAGATCGGGACGTGCATCGTAGATTTTGACCCTAGCGGATTGGAGTCCATTTTGATCGATGCGGTGCAGCAAGCGACAGGCCTGAGCGGCATGACCACAGTCGCGCTTAGTCTGGCTTCGTGACGACAGGTCCTGCGCTACGCTGGAAGAAGGCAAGTCCAATGCAGTCCCTAGCTCCCCGTAAGCCGGAGATTATGAGCCCAGCCGGCTATTGGCCGCAGTTACATGCCGCGATTGAAGCCGGCGCGGATGCGGTCTATTTCGGCCTGAAACATTTTTCGGCCCGCGCGAAGATGGGATTTTCGATCGACGAACTACCCCAGGCGATGCGCACTCTGCACGCGCGGGGCGTGCGTGGATTCGTCACGTTTAACACCCTGGTTTTCGAGCACGAGCTGCTGGAGGCAGCGCGAACGATCGCCGCTATCGTTGAGGCCGGCGCGGACGCGATGATCGTCCAAGACTACGGCATCGTGCGGCTTGCCCGCCAGATCGCTCCGGACCTGGAGCTCCATGCCAGCACTCAGATGAGTATTACCAACGTCGAGGGTGTTGAGCTGGCGAAGAGTTTTGGTATCCAGCGTGTCAATCTGGCGAGGGAACTGTCGCTCGACGAAGTCCGGGCGATCGTTGCAAAGACCGGTTGCGAAACCGAGATATTCGTGCACGGGGCATTATGCGTGGCTTACTCAGGACAGTGTTTTTCCTCCGAAGCCTGGGGAGGGCGCAGCGCGAATCGAGGACAGTGCGCTCAGGCGTGCCGGCTGCCCTACGAGATGCTGGTCGATGGGCGCCTCGAACCTTTGGGCGCCGCTCGTTATCTTCTGTCGCCCGGCGATCTTTTCGCATTGGAACAAATTCCGGAAATCCTCCAAATTGGTCTGGCCGCGCTTAAAATCGAAGGCAGATATAAGGACGCGAATTACGTGGCATTGACGACACGCGCCTATCGCAAGGCGGTGGACGAAGCTTGGGCTGGCCGTAAGGTTGAGATTACCGCTTCCGATAAGCAGCAACTCGAACAGGTGTATTCGCGGGGCCTGGGCCCCTATTTTATGAGCGGGACCAATCATCAGCTTGTGGTCAATGGCCGGGCGCCACGCCACAGGGGCGTCTTGATGGGACGAGTCGCACGATCGGAAACGAGTCGTGTGCTCATGGAAACCACTAGCGCTCATGCGATCTCACCGCTAAAGGCAGGCGATGGCGTGGTGTTCGACGCGGCGGATTGGCGGAGTCCCGAGGAGTCCGAAGAGGGGGGGCGCTTGTATCAGGTTTTGCCGGGTTTGGATGGCGTCCTGGAACTGCGGTTCGGAAATGGCGCAATCCGTTTCGACCGCATCCGTCCGGGCGACCGGATCTGGCGAACCGACGATCCCGATTTGGACCGTGCGGCGCGAGCCTACACGCAAGCCGCGGCGCCAGTCTCGCGCCAGCCTGTTGACGTGCGAGTGACGGCTGTGCCAGGCGAGCATTTGGTGGCCGAGTGGTCCCTGGCCAAACAGCCAGAGATTAGCGCGATCGTGAAGTCCGCCGGTCCCTTGGCCCCCGCCCAGAACCGTTTTATATCGCTTGAAATACTGCGGGAACAATTCGGCCGTCTAGGGAATACAGCCTATGAACTGGCGCACGTGACGCTTAACGTGACGGGCGCCCCGTTCGTTTCAGCGTCCGAGCTCAACCAGGTGCGTCGCAGCGCCGTCGAGCAATTACAGGCCGTGCAGACCCAAACTCGGACAGCCGAAGTTATACGCGATCCTCTCGACACCGTGCGCTTCATGCTGGATCAAGGGGCGCCGTCGCCGAATCGCGAACAGCCGCAAAAAAGCGCTAAAGCAGCCCTCGCGGAACTTCATCTTCTCGTACGCGCGCCAGAGCAACTCGAAGCGGCGCTATTGAGCCGTCCAGCCAGCATCACCCTCGACTATCTCGATCTTTACGGGCTTCGGCCTTCAATCGAACGTGTGAAGTCGAGCGGCATCGCCGTAAGGGTTGCGACTCCTCGAATCTCCAAACCGGGCGAGGAACGCATTCTGGATTTTCTCCTCGGCCTGGAATGCACAATTGTGGTTCGGTCGAGCGGCATCCTACACGCCTTGGGCGAGCGGCGGCATCCACCGTTGGTCGGCGATTTTAGCTTGAACACCGCGAACTCTCTGACCGCTGCGATGTACCTGGGACTCGGGCTTTCTCGGATCACTCCCACCCACGATCTAAACGGCGCGCAGGTTGCCGAACTTGGGCGGACAATAGACCCGGAAAGCATCGAGGTGGTGGCGTACCAGCACCTGCCGGTTTTTCACACCGAACACTGCGTGTTCTGTCGCTTCCTCTCGACGGGTACTAGCTATCGCGACTGCGGGCGCCCCTGCGAGAAGCACCGTGTCGCGCTGAAGGACTCCGCGGGTCGCGCCCACCCGCTGGTTGCCGACGTGGGATGCCGCAATACCGTTTTTGGCGCGGAAGCGCAGGAGGCGAGCTGTTTTCTCGAGAAGTGGCGCGACGCCGGAATTCGTCATTTCAGGCTGGAGTTTGCCCATGAGTCCGAACTCCAGGTCCGCGAAATTGTCCGCGTCTTCGACCAGACTCTCAAGGGCAGTATGACGACCGAGAAGCTTGGCGGTGAATTGCAGAAGTTCGCGCCGCAAGGAACCACCAAAGGCAGCCTTTTTGTTTCAAGCGATTATCTCAAACTACCGATTCTGCAATAGCTCTCATGGCGCCCGTCGACGTTGATTTTGACAAAGTCGGACTTCTCGTGGTGCGCGACGGAAAGATCCTGCTATGCCGGAAGAAGCACACCACTTCCTTGCTCATATTGCCGGGAGGTTGTCGTGAGCCCGGCGAATCCGCCATCGATTGTCTATCTCGCGAATTGCGGGAAGAGCTGGGAGACGTGACGGCAAACACAGTGGAACTAGTTGGAGTTTATACGGATCGAGCTGCGGGACCGGAAACAGCGCAGCCGAAGACAGTCCGCATAGAACTTTACCGAGGCGGGTTAATTGGCGAACCGGTCGCTTGCTCGGAAATCGCCGAACTAGTCTGGTTCGGCGAGCGTGACGACCGCTTTCAGCTCGCTCCAAGCATCGCGCATAAGATCCTTCCCGACTTGCTGGCTCGCGGGATTCTTCCGTGGCATCGCCCTGCAGCGTGATCCCGTTGCAGGGCACGCCCATGACCCAAAGAGCGAATGGTATCGGCAATCAACTTGCCGGTAGCCATGCGAGACTTTATCGCTGAACAAGCGAGAAAGGATGCTGCGCGGAAGAGACCACCCGCTTGCGCGTCAGGCCGCAGTCCTGCGAAGACAATTCGGAAAGGAACGATGAGCGCGGTTGATGAATTGCAAGCCCCCGCAACCATCCCAACGCGCATTGACTTTGGTTGACCCTCTGAAACGGCCCGAGCTATACTGCTCGTGAAATCCCGAAGAGGGGGCGTGTGATGGGGACATTCAGCATGTCGCGAGCAGCGTTAACGGGCCTGCTCCTCTTTCTGGCTTATGGACGAGTAACCTTGCTCCAAGGGGCGGACCAAAAATCTTCTCGCGCGCTAACAGGTCAAGTGACCTCCGTGGAGGAAGGCCGCATGGAGGGCGTGTTGGTCAGCGCCCGGCGAGACGGCTCCACGATCACTGTCAGTGTGGTCAGCGATGCCCAGGGTCGTTACACCTTCCCCCAGGAACGACTGGCGCCCGGACGCTACTCGCTGCAAATCCGCGCAGTCGGATACGACCTGGACGATCCCGGCCCAGTGCAGATTATGCCGCATAAGACGGTGACCGCCGATCTCAAGCTACATAAGACCAGCGATATCGCTTCGCAACTGACAAATGCGGAGTGGCTCATGAGTATGCCCGGCCCAGACGATCAGAAAGCCGCGCTGCTGAACTGCGTTGTCTGTCACACCTTGGAGCGAATCGTAAAATCGAAACACGACGCCGCCGAGCTTGTGAAAGTGCAACAGCGCATGTTGACGTATACGAATGCGAGCTTTCCTCCTCACCCGCAGAAGCGGCTGGCCCCATGGCTGCTGCAGCCTCGAGGAGAACAGCGCGACCGCGCCCAGCAGCGGTTTGGCGAGTTTATGAGTACGGTAAACCTGAGTTCGGCCGCAAAATGGGAGTATCCTCTCAAGACTCTAGGCCGGCCGACTGGGCGTGGCACTCAAGTTATTTTTACTGAGTACGATCTTCCGCGCAAGATTATCGAACCTCACGACGTGATTGTCGACTCACAGGGCATGGTTTGGTATTCCAATTTCGGCGAGCAGAATATCGGGAAGTTGGACCCACAAACGGGGAAGGTGACCGAATATCCTATACCAATGCTCAAGGAAAAATTTCCCACGGGCAATCTGGCGCTGCGCTTCGATAAAGATCAAAACCTATGGATAGGCTTGATGCTTCAAGGCGCAATCGCGAAGTTCGATCGGAAAACGGAGAAATTCCAGTTCTGGAAGCTGCCACCGGAATGGAACAACGATGCGACTCAAGTAAATATGGTGAGCCCGGAGCGCTCTGATGTCGATGGCAAGGTCTGGCTGGAGAATCACGGGTACACGATGATCCTTCGGATGGACCTGAAATCCGGTCTGTTTGAGCCGTTTGAGCCATTCAAAGGAGCATACGAAAAAGGTGAGAACCACAACATATACGATGTTGTTCCCGACTCGCGGAACAACGCGTATTTCACCGATTTCGAGCAGGGCCAGATCGGGCGGATCGACGCCAAGACAGGTAAGATCGCTTTTTATCAGACGCCCACTCCGAATTCCAGGCCGCGCCGCGGCTGGATGGATGCCCAAGATCGCTTTTGGTTTGCTGAATACCGCGTGAACCGGATCGGCATGTTCGATACGCGAACAGAGCGTTTTCAAGAGTGGGAGGAGCCCAACCCGTGGAGTACGCCTTACGACGTGGTGATGGACAAGACGGGCTGGGTCTGGACTGGTTCGGTAACCAATGACCGCGTGCTCCGGTTGAATCCTGAGACGGGAGAATCGGTCGAATATCTGCTTCCGCGACCCACGAATATTCGGCGAGTGTTCGTAGACGACTCAACATCGAGGCCCACCTTCTGGGTCGGAAGTAATCACGGCGCGTCCATCGTGAAGCTGGAGCAGCTGAACTAAAGCGCCTGCTAGATGGTGCGACGCATATTCCACGTGGCTCCCTAACGGTCGCGCTTCTTTCACAGAACCGGGAGCGTGAGCGACCGGCTGGCGATAACGGTCATGAACTGCGACGCACTACACTAGATTGTTAGCGCTCTGCTGCGCGCCCATTTTTCAAAAAAGCGTGCTAACATCGCGGCCATGGCAATAAAGGACACCCGCCATGTCTGATGCGATCGACAGCGAGAGGATTTCCCGCCGGGGCATTGTCGCCGGAATAGCGGCACTCGGCGTGTACAGCTTGGCGCGAAACGCTCTCGCCGCAGAAACCCGGCCATTGGCGGAAAGACTGGCCGCGTACGCAGCTGCGCTGCGTTACGAAGATCTCGATGCCGCGACCATAGAACGCGTCAAATCGCATGTCATCGACACGCTCGGCTGCGGCATCGCAGCTTTCGACGAGCGGCCCGTACGCGTCTGCCGCGACATCGCGCAGAGCGTGCAAGGGGCCGCCACCATCATCGGCACGACACGGAAGACCTCGCCCGATCTTGCCGCTTTCGCCAATGGCGCAGCGGGCCGGTATTACGATCTGAACGACATCTATGTCGGCAAGGTGACCAGCCATCCGAGCGATCATATCGCCCCGTGCATCGCGGTCGCCGAAACCGAACGCGCGACCGCCCATGATCTCATTCTGGCGATCGCGCTCGCCTACGAGATCGATTGCCGCCTGGTGGATGCGCTCGACCTGACCGCGCGCGGCTGGGACTCGCCCGTGTTCAGCCTTCCGGCAGTTGCGCTCGCGGCCGGCAAGCTGATGAAGCTTGACGCGGCGAAGCTGACCGAGGCAGTTAATCTCGCGATCAACGACCACATCGCGATGGGCCAGACGCGGGCGCAGGTGCTCTCCGACTGGAAGGGACTCGCCGATGGCGAAGCCTCGCGCAACGCGGTGTTCGCCGCGATCCTCGCGCGCGGCGGCTTGACCGGCCCGGCGCCGATCTTCGAGGGCCGGCTCGGCCTCTTCAAGCAGGTCTCGGGCGAGGCCAATATCGACGTCGGGAAATTCGGGGGCCACGGCAATCCGTTCCGCATCAACCAATGCGGCATGAAAGCCTATCCAGCGGTGGTCTACACCCAGACCGCGATCGCCGCGGCCACTGCGGTCGCCGATGAGGTGACAAAGGGTGCGCCCGACAAGGCCGCGGCGCTCGAACGAATCGCCTCCATCGACATCGCCACGTCAAAGCGCGGTCTGCAGCAGACCGGCACCGACCGCGAGAAATGGGCGCCCGCGACGCGCGACACCGCCGACCATTCCATGCCCTACATCACGGCGCGCGCCATGTTCGACGGCGACATCACCAACGACAGCTACGCGCCGGCGAAGTTGAAGGAACCGGGCATCCTCGCCTTCATGCAGAAGATTACGGTCGCGGAAGATCCGGTGCTCACCGCGCGGGTCGGCGACGCCGTGCCGACGCGCATCACCGCGATTTTGGCGGATGGGCGGCGCGTCACACGGGAGGTCAACGACATTCCCGGCTTCGCGGGCAAGCCGATGCAAAGGCCGGATATCGACCGCAAATTCCGCGGCAATATCGGCAAGCGCTGGCCGCACGAGAAAACCGATGCCGTTCTGCAATCGCTCTGGGTGCTGGAGAACACGCAGGATATCGGCGCGCTGCTGGCTACGCTGGCGGTTTGAGACACCTCCACCGTGAGCATGACGTCCACATAGATGAAGGGCATGACGTTACTCCTTCGGTTGCGGTGATGAAAGAAGAGAGCGCTTGCACGCCCTCCCCTGTGCGGGTTGCTCGGGCTTCTTCCTGACCAGCAACTGCGGCGGAAACTTGTGGCTATCGGATGTCCGACAACGAGGTTCCGACGGTGTTATAGACCGACAACTTTGAACCTCTGAAGCCTGCGGCCTTCGTCTTCGGCAACATAGACATTGCCCTTGGAATCCACGGCGGCGCGAATGGCATCGAACAGTTGGCCCTCAAAGAAAAGCCCCGTGCCGTGGCCGATAGTCGACAGGACCTTCCCTGACGCGCGATCCAAGATATCGACTTCCCTCTGGTTCTGATTGACAACGTATATGAACCGCTGATTTGGGTCGCGAGAAAACTCGACCGAAACTGCTGAAGTCCCCTGACCGATCTTTTGTACCAAGGTACAAGGCGGAAAAGTTCGCCACAACGTGAAGCAATACTTACGTAAGTCTTCATTATCCGTGGTGTATTTCTTCCATGGGATATCGATCTTCTTCTTAAAGTTACCCATCTTGTCGAACACTTGGAGCCGATTTGCCAGCCGATCGCACACATACACCAACCCGTCATTGGACAGCCTCATACAATGCGGTAGCTCCCCGATGTCCCTTTCTGTTTCCGTGTGGTGTAGCCGCCACTGGCGCAGGAATTTCCCGTTCTTATCTAACACCGCAATTCGGGTGTTCCCACCACCATGGCCGTCGGCAACGTAAACATCGCCGTTTTGCGGATCGACATCGACAGCCGAGGGCCCGAAAAATTGCGCTGCATTTGAATTTAGAGGCTTCCCCTTGGCTGTACCATCGGAGGAATCGAAAACGCCCGATTTCCCAATCTGAAGCAGGAGTTTTCCGTCGTGCGAAAATTTCTGCACGAAACCGGAACGCGCCCCGGCGATCCACACACTATCGTTCTTATCCACCTGGCAGTCGTGGAGGTAGTCTCCGAGAACCTTTGCATCCCCCCAGGAATTGACCAAATTACCTTGGGGATCGAACTCCATAACTGGAGGAGCTTTGATCCGAGCCTTGGCCCCATCGAACCGATCTCTCGCCGTCAGCATTGCCTCGGTTAACCCTTCCTGCCGGTGCAACACGAACACATGGTCCCGGGCATCGATACATGCCCCTCCCAACGGCCCGACAATCCAGTTGTCCGGAAGCTTGGCCCAAAAAGGATCGACTTCGTACTTAGGCGCGGCACTCTGCGCCTGCACTGGCCGGAAACAAAAGATCGCGGAGGCGATCACCCACACGACACATGTCCCGGCGACGATGCGATATCTTGTTTTCCCGCGCATTTTCGACCTCACTCTCAAAATCGATTCCAATTAAAGAACTCGACTGTTCTGACATCTTGAAGGCGGTTCCGGTTGTTCTGCTCTAGCGCCACTTCGACGGCAACACCGAAGGAACCGTCACTTGATGGCGGGCGGCAGGCCATACCCCGCAACCGACAGATTGGATCTGAACCAGACCACAATGTCCGGCTCGAGATCTGGCTGCTTGGCGAACATCGATGCAGCGTGTCCCGCATGGTTGAGCATTTCGAGCTGGCTTTCCTTGTTTGTCGATAACGCGACCAGCTTTTTCATGGCTGCCGCAGCATCTCTGTCTTCCTCACTCGCCACGCCGAGAATCGGAACCTTGGGGGAGTTCTTGATGTAAGCCTCCCCTTCCGCATCGGTGCCACCGGACAGAAGCACCAGCGTTCTGATCTCTGGGTGCTGGTGGCCAGCGTGAATGGCTTCGTTCACAGCGCAGTTACTCCCGAGGACACCAAGGGCTCTAGGATTAACAGTGCTTTGGGACTTCAGGAAACTCAAGGCTGTATCAATGTCGCTCGCCATGGTCTTCTGCTGTTCCGCTGTAGGTTTTTGTATCCTCCGGCTTGGCTTCCCACCGACGCCACGGAAATCGAATGTCAGCACGTTATATCCAGCGGTATTGAGCATCACCGCGAGGTGATCGTAGATCTGACGATTCCCGTTGCATTGGTGCAACAGTAGCACCCCCGGCGCCGGCTTATCCGCCGAATACAAGGTTCCTTTCAGTGCGAATCCATCGGCAGCATTGAGGTCGACGTCTCGTTTCTCGGCACTCGCGGCGACCGCAAAGGCAAGAATGAGCGTGGTTAGCGACCACGGTACCTTCATAATTGACCTTCTCCTGTACGGCGTTCGCGATCGGGACTGCCCTGCGATTCGAGGTCCGATCAGTGTTCCTCTATGATGTCTTCCTTCTTCACGTTCCGGTCCACCAGGAAGCCCATGTTGGGAGTGCCCATTTCTTCCCAACTCTGCCCTCCATAATAGACCCACTTGCTTGGGTCGGGATTGTATTTATTGCTCGCCGAATTGTCGTACGCAAACTGAACGTGCATTCGCGAACCCTTAGGGATCTTCAGTGAGGTTCTATACGTCAGTTGCCAATTAAAGTCGTAGTGCGGAACGTCGAGAACGATCTCTTCGCGGCCATTCGGATAAACCAGGGTGTATCGGGCACTCTTGGCCCGTACATGCGCGTGGGGCCGGAACCAGACGAGCTCGGTGTCGTTCTTGAACGTAATGTCGGCCGGAGGTCCAAAATAGTTGCCATCGAAAGGCGGAATTGCGAGTTTCGTATTGTCCTGTTGGCGGCTGTCGACCGGATTGTCATCGCCCTCGCCACCTCCTAGGTTGATAAACTGCTTCGCTGGAGCGGCCTTCGCGACCGTGAATCCGAACTTGGTTCGATCGATAGCTGGGGCGCCGTTGGTCGTATAATGCACGTCTACCGCTAGATCGGTTCCCGCCGGCACAAATATTCCCCCATCCACGGGACGGTAATCTTCCATCGTCAACCCAGGCAGATAGCAAAATTGATTGCTGCCCTTGATGGTCAGACGGCCCTTGAACCGTGTTACCTCGGTGCTACCGACTGCGCGCCTGACGACCGTGCCCTCTTTGGGTCCTGTGCTGCTTCCATCGTGAACCAGTGCGTCTCCTCTGTCATCTCGTGGAACTTCCATCCATTCATAAACGTTATATGGTAGATCCGGGTTGTGCTTCTGGAACTCAAAGCACATATGATGTACTACGGCCGCGTTGCCTGGCAGAATCTGAACTGAGGTCACCCACGTATCCTCTTTGAACGGAGATGGAAGCAGTATGCTTTCCCATTCCACCACCCCAGTTGCGGGAACCGGATAAGGCGGGAGATCGACCGAAACATCCGGCTTGACGGTCCAACCTCCCTCGGGCCATTGAACGGGTGGCGGCGCATCCTTTGGATCTCCTGCCGGCGCGCCGTTGTTCGCCCAAGCAACGAACGTGTTAATCTCCGCCTGGCTCAGGGAGCGATCGTTGTTAAAATGCCCGTACTCGGGATTAGCCAGCCACGGCGGCATTTTTCTGCTGCCGACAGCGTTCTTGATGGCCTTCGCCCAGGGACGAGCGCTCTGATAATCGAGGAGTGAAAAAGGCCCAATTTGACCCGGCCTGTGGCAACTCTGGCAATGCTTCTGAACGAGCGGAAGCAACTCCTTGTAAAATGTCGGAGTCCTGTCGCCTTTGGGACTACTAGTGGCGCCCGCTCCAGGTCCTGCGCCCCACGCCAGCCCAACGACCGCCAAAGCAACAACAAAATTCGTGGTCGCCATTCGTCACCTCCAGTAGAGACACTCTAGATTATGCTCGCTCGATCCGTAGGCCGTCAATTTGATACAGTCTTGTCCAATATTGAAGGAAACGCCGTTTCCACACAGAATGATCTCGAATAGTTTTGCTGCCGTGCAGTGAACTCTCAGGTTTGGCTTTCAGGCTTAGCTCGTGATGTATGCCACCAATATTAGAATAGAAGCGAAACATGAAACTCGCCTTGAACACCGTGGGTGGCTTGCTGGTGGTCTTCGGGACCATTTGGTTCCTGCAAGGGATCAACGTGCTGCCCGGAAGTTTCATGACCGGGCAGATCCGCTGGGCGATCTACGGCGGGATCGCGGTTGCAGCTGGAGTCTCTATGTTAGTGGTTGCCAACCGGCGGCGGCTCGACGGTGGCCGCTAAGATTCGTGCTTTGGTCTAATCGCTTATCCTGAGCGGAATGGTTCGCCACTTTGAAGCCAGGACAACAACCTTCGACGACAGCGTTCATGAACCGCAGTGTTTTTGGTCGTTTTTTTCCGTGACGCAGGTCCGGTTGCAGTCATAACAATATCTAGAATCGGTACTCGCGTGACCTTCCGGATGCGTGGGATCTCTGCCGTCGCACTTTAGACACTTGCCGTGTTGCCGACTTCTTCCCCTCGGGTAATATTCGCATCGTTTGGTGTCGGTTTTGCAGACGTCACAATGTAATGTCATCGATTTGTTCCGGGTGCGCTTCGATTAGTGAATTCAAGGTTCATCAGTCTTAAGATCGGCAGAATGCCCGAAGAGGAGCATGCGATGGACCGAAGCACAGCGGCGCAAATCGATTGTAGGCCTGTGGCGTGGTAGGGTTGAGGGATAGAGGACCGCTGCAAGTCGTTTGAACCAGCCAACGCGCTGTCATTTTCGTCAATCGATATGTTCGTCCTCCAAAGGCTAGAGAAACGAGGCAACGATGAAAGAAACAGGTACCGTGAAGTGGTTTAACGCGGCCAAAGGATTTGGATTCATACAACGGGAAAACGGGGAGGACGTGTTCGTCCACTTTTCCGCCATTCAGGCAAGCGGCTATCGCAGTCTTGAAGAGGGTGCCCGTGTGTCGTTCATTGTGAAAAAAGGGCCAAAGGGCTTGCAAGCGGAGGAAGTGGATCTGGTGTGATCTACTCGATCCTTCCCGCCAGAACTGTAGCCCGAAGGGAGCTCATTGAATGAGCAGATTTTCAACCCGGATCGGCGATAACTGGCTGGTCCTGACACATCTGCACGACTCCACCTGGCATCTTCAGGTACTGGGTGATACGCCGCTCGAAGCAGAGGTCACCGCGATTGACGAAGAGGAAGCCAAGAGCTGCGCCGTCACAGCGACTCTCGAACGTCTCAGCATTGGATCTTGCCAGCGAATTCCAAGCTGGAACGCCGTAATCACCGGCCGCTGGGATAGCCGCGACAGAGTTTGAAGTAGCCGGATTCGCTCGGCCCTGGGCGATGCGCCAGATACTTGCGGCAGGGAGTGCTATGGCCCGTCCCTTATTCTGACGTCCGTTCTCGATTTACGACGCCAAGATGGTGCGGGGCAAATGTCCGGAGTTAAGTGCGCTGAAACGGAAGCTGCTGTCGGAAGATCGGATGCACCTCATCGCGAGGGCTCAGCCGATCTGGCACTGCAGTGCGATGTTCTGCGCGCTTACCTGCACAACCTCGAAAAAATTTAGCGACCAAGGCTGAATCCTCCCGCGAGATGTCCTCATCAATTAGACGGTTATCGAAATGACCAATTGAAGCTCGAGGAGTTGAGATGAACAAACTCAAGAACAAAGTCGCCGTAATAACAGGTGCATCAAAAGGTATCGGGGCTGGAATAGCGAAAAGCCTGGCGGAGGAGGGCGCGGCCGTCGTGGTGAATTATGCTTCTAGCAAAGACGGAGCCGACCGCGTCGTTGCGGAGATCAATGGAAAAGGCGGCAAAGCGGTGGCGGTTCAAGGGGACGTATCAAAGGCACCCGATGTGCAACGCCTCTTCGCAGAGACGAAAAAGGCCTTCGGCAAACTGGACGTATTGGTGAACAACGCGGGTGTATACGAATTCCTGCCCCTCGGAGAAATCACCGAGAATCACTTTCATCGGCTGTTCAACACCAATGTCCTGGGGCTCATTTTGGCCAGCCAAGAGGCCTCTAAACTGTTCGGCCCCGAAGGCGGCAGCATCATCAACATAGGCTCGACCGCGAGCAGCGTGACGCCGCCCGCCACCGCGGTCTACACGGCGACAAAAGGTGCCGTCGACGCGGTGACGCACGTTCTTGCCAAGGAACTAGGACCGAAGAAAATTCGTGTCAACTCGATCAATCCGGGCATGGTCGAAACCGAGGGCGTTCACACGGGCGGCTTCATCGGTAGCGACTTCCAAAAGCAGTTGGAGGCGCAGACCCCGCTCGGTCGCATCGCGCAACCCGAAGACATCGCGCCCATCGCGGTGTTTCTCGCGTCGGAGGACTCAGGCTGGCTGACGGGCGAAACCTTGCTTGCTTCCGGCGGCCTGCGGTGAATTTGCCGGAAGCGGCGAAAGGCCGCTTCCGCTATTCGGTGCCCGTTTGTCGCCGAGCGTTACAAACTGTCGTTTTACTGGTTCGGCAGTGCGGGCTGGGTGGTGACCAGGTGGCGAACGTCCCGGTTGTTTTCGCTGCATGAATACTCGATGAGCTCCGGTAGGGCTGGAGCCAATTTGAGTGGCGTATACAACCTTTGTAGCGTCCACGGTTTCGCGTACATCTGCGGATCGTCCACGGTGTATTCGTATTCGATGCTCTCAGCGGTCCGTCGAAAACGTTCGATCACATGCAATTGATCGCTGTGCTGATGGCCTGCGGTATCCAGCCAAGTCCAGGGCGGACCCTTTAATCCGGTTGTATCGACCACGATTGTGTCCCCTTCCCAATGGCCGGTGGAGTCCCCCATGAAAGCGGGTTCCATGTTGGTGGGATGGGGCCGGCCGTTTAAGGGAATGGAGCGGAACGTGTGCATGTACTCGAAGAGAATCACCAACTGTGAGGGGGTCTGCACGAACTGTGCCGGGTAAGGCGATTGCATGATCCGCGGCACGCCCGGAAACCAGCAGTTGGAGGTGGGATCGTCCTTGGCGTCATGCTTGAGGTAAGCCGCTTTCCCTAGGGCAGTATAGGGTATCGAATCTTCCTTGCCCATCGCCATATTAGGCGTGTATTGAACATTGAAGAAGCCGCCAAAATCAGGCTTCCCCTCGGGAGTGCGCGGAATGGCCTTCGACGCCGGCTTGGTGACGGAGGTCTGGGCCGATCCCTCCATCGGCGCCAGTCCCAGCGCGGCCCCGCAAAGGGCAGAGATACAGCAGAGTGAAAGACGGTTCTTCATGGGCCTCCCCATTGATTCTTCATTCTACTCAAAGTCGTTCGTGAATGACATTATCGACGAACTGGGAATGATCGACAAGACCATTGCCGCCCTCATCAGACTTGCCACGCTTCGCGAGCGAAGCTAAAGCGCGAACCGGAAACATTAGGCCTGAGGTTCGCTCGACGGGCCGGTATCGGAATCGGCGCACGAGCGCTTCGGCCATTTGGTCGCAGCCGCTGGCTCGTTCGATCGGCAGTCGCGAGACCACGGTTCTTCAGCGCACCGACCCCTCGCGGACAGTTAACACTTGCATCATGCCAACCGCGCAACCTCGCCGGCCGGCTATCGCCTTCGTTACCTCGGCTGCCATGGCGCGTCTCTCTGTACGTCGAATCTCGCGATAAAACCTGGAAAGAACGGCCTTGCCTTTAACTGAACGCAGCTCGCGAATATGCCGCGATGGAAATCAAGAACCCACGCGCTCGCGGACCGGGTTGAGTGTACAATACTCATTTACCGGAAACCTTCAGGAGCAAGATGAAGACGTTAGCGAAAATTGTGGGGGCCATCGTGGCTTGTTTGGTTTTGGCCCTCGTAGTCGTGCGAATCACCGGCTTTAACCCCATCGGCGATGTCCCCGGTCCGGGGAACTACCCTGGGTTATGGCTTAGTGGAAAAGTCGTGACTACTCCCGTCACGGACTGGTCGTTCGTCTCGCAGTATCAGACAGACAAACTGCAGACTCGAACCCGTTACATGATTCCTCATTCGGTAACAACGGGTTTCATCGTGCATGATGGTCAGCTATATTTGACCTCGATGTTCGCCGCAGGAGTGCCTTTTCCGCAAGGCAAAAGTTGGGTCAGGAATGTGATGCGCGATCCGCATGTCCGCCTGAAGTTCGGGAACAATTTATACGATTGTACGTTGTCCCATGTCACCGATCCGGACGAGAGAGCGGTCGTGCTCGGACCGAGAGCGAAACAGAACCCTCAGCTTCTGGTCTCAAACGGGACCAATGGTCCGGTACTGCACCTGTTTCACGTGCTGCCCGAGTGATCGCGTGTTTGGGCTAGCGGCGGCTGTCCAGCCGTCTCCTTCACCTTCAAACACTCCGCCATTCATTGGAGTGTTGCCGGCGCGAAACTGAAGGTCATTTCATTTTCCTGGCGTGCGCCCGTAACTTACTCGCCGTGTCCGAATTGCCAATGACTGAAAAACCGCCAAACCGGAAAGTGAGGTTGGTCGAGGCGAACCAAAAAATCGAATTTGAGGAATTTTCGATCTAATGCCAAACCAGAGAGCCGATAGATCCCGTCACACGCCAGTCACATCACCGCAACCCCGCGCTGCGCGCCACTATCGTCGCTCCGACATATCAGGACTAATCCCGTCAGGGACGGACCGATAACTTCGGGATTGCCGACCAGAACGTCCAAGTGGAGTTCCGGTTTGCCCTAATCCAGGAGCAAGACTTTGAACGACCACTTCTGCAGCAGCTTCGGCTCGGCCAGCTTTAATTTTTCGGCCTACGGCCTTGCTGAAGTTCTATGCCCGTGCCGCATGAGTATTTTGGACCGCCCAGTGTAACCCCTTTGTAACACGAAAACAGAAAAAAATTTGTATTCTTGGTTGTACAAACTCAACCTGAATCTTGTTTACGGAAGTGAGCGGCGACGATGCAATGGACTCGCCTCAACACATCGGATCAAAGAAAGGAACTCAGATGAGCAAGACACAGATCGCAATCTTCGCAGGTGCCGCCATTGTTGTTGCAGGCGCTCTTGTGTTCACCATGAAAAACAATCAACCGGCTACGTCCACCAAGGAAGCACAAGGCATTATCGGTTCGCGCCCCGGGACGGACGTAACCACTGCGGCTATTGATCCCTTCACGCACACCGTATCGATTCCGGCTACCGTCGATCCCGCGACCGTCCGGTTCGAAAAGCTGAAGTCCGTCGATTTGGCCTCTAAGATCGAGACCACAACCGATACCGCCGATTGTAAAGAACGCCAGTTTCGTGATCCCGATGGCTCGAGTTGCCAGTCTGTGAAGGTGATCGAGCGCGTGAAAGCCCTGGAAGCCAGCTATTCGTATGTTGGACCGGAACTCTCCGCTGGTGAGACGATTCCGGGACGCCAGAGCTTCTCGGTCTATTTCCGGCCGGAGGAAGTGAGCTTGGATGGACCGGCCGACAAGGTGAAGCGGGATAAGGCGGCGGCTCTGTTCCACGTCAACACCTTCCGCTCGATGGTGGAGCAGAAGTCCATCGATAAGCAGAACTCGCACTTCTGTGAAGGTAATTATGTCGACGGCAACTGGATGCAGAAAGACGCGAACTGCAAAGATCAGATTCAGTACGTTTCTCAAACCGTGGCCTCTCCGAATTGGACTGTTCAAGTCGACGTATTGCACACCTTGGCGAGCCGATAACCGAAGTCCACGTCAGGCAGTTCGGCTGGATCGGCTTGCATAAAAGACCGGCCGATCGCGTTTAACGGGAGGCAGCCTGAAGGATTTCAGCTGCCTCCTTTGCGGTTGGGCGAGCACCCGGATCGCGGTCGAGCATCCGGGACAAGAGCTGATCGACTTCGATGGGAATGTCCGCGCAAACAGAACGGATCGGCATTACCGGACGGCATTCAATCGCTTCGTAGACATCAAGCGGCGTATCGCCGGCGAACGGATGCCGATTGGCGAACAACTCGTACAAAAAGGCGCCGAGGGAAAACACATCGGAAGCCGTCGTTGCCGTCTCGCCGCGGAGGATCTCCGGCGGCATGTACAACAGGGTTCCCGACAGCGAACCGGAGATGGTCCCCGAAGCGCCGCTGGATAGCATCTCCGGTCCCACGGACGCCCCGTGGCGCGCAAGTCCGAAATCCAGGATCTTCACGGTGTCGTCCTTGCACAACATGATGTTCTCGGGCTTGATGTCGCGATGGAGGACGTGGGCGGCGTGCGCGGCGGCTAACGCGTCCGCGGCCTGAGCTCCCCAACCGATGGCGCGTGGAACCTCCACGGACCCCGCACGGATGACGGACCGAAACGTGTGGCCGTCGATCCACTCCATCGCGATGAAGAGACCCTCCAGTGAGGCTCCCGATTCATACACGGCAACGATATTGGGATGGCGCAGCATCGATGCAGCCCGCGCTTCGGTCACGAAGCGGTCCACCGCCTGCGGATTGGCGATCAGATGGCGGCGAAGGATTTTGAGCGCCACGGGAGAGCTGTTCGCGTCGCGAGCCAGATAAACCTCGCCCATGCCGCCGACGCTGATCAGGGATTCCACTGTGTAATCGCCGACACTGTCCCCCGCGGTGAGGCGGCCTGGCTGAGCTTCCAGCAACTCGGCGGCGATATGGAGCGGAGGGACGGGGAAGCCATCGGCCAAATCTGCAGCCAACAAAGATACGACTTCCTCCCGCACCGCCGTTGAAACGTGGGCGAGCGAGGCCGCTTGCTCCGTCGGCGATAGATCCGCAACTTCGTGATAGAGGCGCTCGATCTCTTCCCAAGCAGGCTTTTCGTTCATTGCTTTTCGCGATTCAATTCCCGGATCAGCCAGCTTCGCGCCAAACGCCAGTCGCGGTTCACTGTGCCGACCGAAACACCCAGCGCCCCAGCTGTTTCGTCGATGCTGAGCCCTCCAAAGTATCGCATTTCGACCACCTTCGCTTTGCGCGGGTCAAGGTCGTGCAATGCTTCGAGCGCTTCATGCAGGGCGACAATTTCGGAGGCTTCTTGATGCACGGCCGGCTGGATTTCGTCAATCGAAATTTGAACGCGATCTCCCCCACGCTTGTCGGAAAGACGTCGCTTCGCGTGATTGACCAGGATCTGACGCATCGCCGTGCAGGACACCGCTAAAAAATGGCAGCGGTCCTGGAATGTGGCATTTTCCGCATTGGCGAGCTTGAGGTATACCTCGTTAATGAGCGCAGTGGGCTGAAGCGTTCTGTTCGACTGTTGCTCGCCCCAGGCACGCCGCGCGATGCGATGCAACTCGTCGTAAACGAGCGGAATCAGCCTATTAAGCGCGGTTTGATCACCCTTGGCCCAGGCGGCGAGTAACGCCGTCACTTCACCTTGAGGATCCATCGCAGAGAGGTTTTAGTGGAAACCACCCACACTATATAACGTGAACGGTTTCAAATTCGTGACAAACTACCGCTGAAGCTGGTGCATCTCCCAAAGATCGCGGGGAGTCTGAGATAGCAGAGGGCGGATGGCCCGCATTCCCGTTGGGCCGATGCTTTTTTCCAAATAGCGCATTTCCTTGAAGTAACCTTCCAGCGCCGGATCGCGCGGCACTTCGAGCCCCGCTTCCCGGAGCATGAGATCCCCTTTGGCTCGCGCGCCGAGTTCAAGGGCCAAGTGCAGGAAGGTTAACATGTCGCCGCGCACCTCGGGAGGAAAGGCTTCGTTCAACGACATGAGATACTCGCCGAGCGGTGTGTTCTTGAACTCGCCGCTCGCGATCATCGCAAGCATTTCAAGATCCCGGTCGAGTTTTCCGCCCAACCAATGGTGTAGCGAACGCTCGCTAATGGTGAAAACGATGACGAAGATCATGGGCAGAACCACGATCGTCACCACGGTGGAAGCCATCGGGGAAAGTACACCCTGGTTGAATAGCGAATGCAGCAGCCACGCCGCTGCGAGCCCGGGCGCAAACTGACGCGCTCCGTGCCATCGCCGGCTTTCGGCTAAGTATACGGACACGAAAGCCCCAACCGCCGCTACGCCGCCGTGCATGATCGCGGTTCCGAATCCCCGCAACAGCCAGACCCCCAAACCTCTGCCCTCCAGGACCTGCATGTAAAAGACATTTTCGACCAGCGCGAATCCCGCCCCGACGGCGAATCCTCCGATCGCCGAGTCCACCATGAAGGCAACGCGAGCCGTGACGATGGGAAAAATCCAGAAGGGCGACTTCGCCAGTTCTTCCACGAGCGGCCCGGCGAAGCGCGCATAGTCATCCTGGTAACCAGGAAACCGCTGGAACATGAACGTGTTAATCCAGTAACAGATGGCCGCGGAAAACGCGCCTGCCAATAGCGCGCTGGCGACCCTCCGCATCGGTACTAACTTGTAGCTGTCGAGTGCGCTCAGAGAAAAAAGAAACAGCAAGACCGGCAGGAACGCCAGGATGATCCTAACCGCTTCGTCCGTGCTGATAGACATCGCGTTTTCAGCGGCCCGCGGAAACGCCAATCGTCAGGCGGTTCCAGCCGTCTTCCCGCCGGTAGCTTATGGAATTCGCGAACTCCCGCAGCAAAAAGATGCCCAAGCCGCCGATGGGTCGATCTTCCAAATCCAATGCCACGTCTGGCGCAGCGGCTGCCAGCGGATCGAACGCAGCGCCTTGATCGGCGATTTCCACGTTGAACTCATCCGGCGCCGGAATCGAGTAACTCACCGTCAGACTCCCTGGCCTGTCGGGCGGATAAGCGTAGCGGCACACGTTAATAACGGCCTCCTCGAGCAGGAGGTCCAGTTCGTTGATGCGTGCCTCCGGCAACTTGGCTTCCCGCGCGCCTTCGCGTACAAACTCCGTGGCTTTGCGGAGACAGGAGCTTTCCGCGGCGATCGTTAGGGATCGAGTGTCCCGCTCCACGCGGTATCCCTAGCCTCCTACGAGCGCCGACTCGACCGATTCATACACCCGAATTGCCTTTGTAAGACCGGTGATCTCAAAGACCTGTTTGACCAAGCCCGTGAGGCGGCTGACCCGGAGGCTTCCACGGCTGCCCTCCAGCAGCTTGGCTAAGGTGAGAAAACTCCGCAGACCCATACTGCTCACATATGCGAGCTCGCCCACGTCGATTATGACTTGGTTATGGCCGGCCGCAATCCAGGCCTTGCAATTCCGTTCGAATTCCGGCGCACTCTCCGCCGTCATCCGGCCGGAGAGGACGAATACAGTCCAATTTTTGACTTCTCGCCGTTCAATTACCAAACCACTGCCGCCGTCTTGCGGAGGGAGCATGTCTCTGAGACTAGCAGGACCGTGCGCTAAGCTCAATTCTTTAAGGTCGCCAAATTTGGGTGATGTCCTGGGCCCAGAGGCGTGAACATAGGCGATCGAGCCACTTCGAAAAACCTGCTCTCGCGAAGGACTCCGCTTCACGGGGTGAGCATGGGCAGACCTTCTGGCCTCGCGTCGCCTGAGGGTGCACGGCCAGGTGATTCGAATCCAGGGGCTTCACGTCGAGCAGTTCCGCGAAAACACAGACTCGCTTCTGGACGTAGCGGCGGGTGTTGTTAAAGCGGCACCCCTCGTGACCACAAAGGTCGCAAGCGCCTTGACTGGTACGCTCTCTTTGTTGATGCCTTCATGCACTCTGCCGGCCTCCAGGATAACCGACTCGCCCGGTTTACACTCGGTCGTCGCTCTTCCTCGTACTCGAGAATAAAGGTGCCCTGCTCGACATAGCCAATCGCGAGCCCACAATCATGACAGGTGAGCAGCGTGCGAATGGGTCCCGGTGCGTTTTGCGCAAACGTGCCAATGGCGACGTACAACGCCGAGGCGGCGACATGCGTTGTTCGTCCGGCTTGCGTCGGCGACATGGTGAGTGTCGCCATGTTGGTGCCAATCTCGCCATCGTCACGCGATGGCTGCGTCGCCGCGGCCAGGCCGAAGTCCAGGACTTTGATCGTGCCGTTCGGCGTCACCATGATGTTCGCCGGTTTCAGATCGCGATGCGTGATTCCTTTTTCGTGTGCGGCTTCGAGTGCGCTCGCAATCTGCGCGGCGTACTTCAGCGCCGTATCGACGGGGACGGGACCCTTCAGCGTCTGGCCTTGGACGAGTTCCATCACGAGGGCGTTGCCTCCAGGCGATTCTTCCACGGCGTAGATCGTCGCGATGTTGGTATGGTTCAGCGCGCGGCAATAGCTTTGGTTTCACGCTCGAGGCGCTCCGAGAACTGCGCGACGGAGACTTTGATCGCGACGTCGCGATTCAAGCGCGGATCGTGCGCCTTCCAAACTTCTCCCATGCCACCCTTGCCGATGGCCGCAAGAATTTCGTCGGGCCGAGTTTTTCGCCGACGGAAAGCGGCATGTGCTTGGGCGGGAACGCGCCAATCTCCCGCCGCCTACGATTCCAAATGGATGGGGGCAGAACGTCGCGATCGTTGGCACCGTGTCACGGGTAGAAATCGATCCCAGTGGCTCGCCGCAGTGGGTGTCGATCTACTTCAAGGAATCGCGCGATGCTTCCTTCATCGTCTGCTCCCCATATGTCGACCTTTTCCAGGAGAGAGTCGGCCTGAATCTCTCCGTCCTGGTCGGCAAGACGCTGGAAGCCGCGGGCCAGGTCGAGTCGCCTCACTGCGGAAACAAAATGTCCAAGGGCAGCATTCGGGTTCTCGTGTCCACGCAGTGGCAGGTTCACTGACGAAGGTTGCGGTACGTTCGGTTTCGGACAAGGCGGCGTCGCCCACTTTGGGGTTCAACCTCGGTTGGAGCTTCAGCTTCGGCACGATCATCGGTACCTGCGTCTCGTATCGTCGGTACTGCTCTCCGTGAAGTGACACCAGATCCTGCTTCTCAATTGCGATGCCCACGAATATGTACCCGGTGGTGGCAACCGCAAAAAGCAGGTGCCCGGCGGTCATCGACGGGGTGAACCAGAACGCCATTAAGAATGGAAATCCCGGTTAGGGAGAAGGGTCATGAAAGCGAGATCGTCAGCCACGTGCGCATCATACGCGAGACCGATCAGCGGTACAACCGCACCTGCTCACGCTACGCGTTCGTACCAGCGTCGCCGACGTGCCTGCGCGATGTCGACCCCGCGAGCAAGAGCGCCAGGTCAGTGCTGCGCATCTCCCGGGCCCATGTGGACGATACCCGACATTAAGAGGGGCCGGTTGACGGAAGAGGCCTTATCGGCCGCCGTCCCCCCTCCGACAGAACATTGAAAGCGTTACTTCGAGGAGATGGTGGGGTTCACCCAGCCGTTCTTCATCACGCCATGCGACGGACGGAGGCTGAGATAGTCCACATGATCGGGAATATCGGCCCAGCCATGTATTACGCCCGGCGGAACGATCAGCACGTCTCCGACCTTCAACTCGACTTTGCGTGAGCCAACCGCCAAGCCGCCGCATCCCGGACCGTTCGGTCCGCCGTCGGGGTTGGCCGTGCTGTGCCGGCCATTGACGACATGGCCATCAATGAACGCCGTGCCGCCGCCGGAGACGATGTAATAGCCTTCGGTCTGATTGTCATGCGTAATGGCGCCCGGAATTGCATCCGCCGGCGGATTTGCCATTTGTTGTCCACACGGGATGGTTGGGGCCGCTGCCGGGGCATTGCCCGACCCGGCGGCAGGCGCGGGCGGCGGGTTCCGAGTGGAGGCGCGATGAATGATGCCCAACTCCATGCTCCAGCCGTCGCCGATATCGACAACCTTGGCATTCTCGTCGCGGACCCGCTGAGATTGTTCCGTGGCGCTGATCTTGTCGATCTCAGCTTTGGTGATGACGGTAGCGGTCGTCGGGTTTCCCGGCCTGGGCTGGGCGTAGACCGCCACAGGAATCAGAACCGCCGCCGCAAGCAAAACTTTCAGTGCAGTGTTTTTCATAGTGTTCCTCCTGAACCTAAGAAACCTAGGTAGATCGGATGACGGAGAGACTTGCCCATAACATGGCCTCCTATCCGAATGGACCATGCGATTATCCGTTCTTCGCAGTCGCTTGTCAAAGTAGGTGGTCCCGCAGCGCAGTTCCGCCTGAGTGACTCCGAACCCGGAAGTTAGCCCGGCCTGCAAAGCAGAGCAATATCCGCCGGCTTACTGCTTCGGCGGCCGCTGCCCACCCGTGCCCGCTGTAGGATTGCCGAATTTCATCTGCTGGTTGTAGAGCATGTACTCCGAAACCGAGCACAGCATCTCGATCGGCTCGCTGCTCTCCGGCAGCAGTTTCATCCGGAACTTATCGAGCGGTTTCCACTTCGCCGTATACATGGTGGGGTCGTCGATGGTCACCGTCAATTCCAGGAGGTCTTTGCTGGCGCGGTGGAAGCGCTCCTCAACGCGCATATCCTCGCTGTGCGGGCGGCCCGTTTTGTCGAGCCACGTGCGCCCATCCACGCCAATGGTCTGCGTGACGAATGTGTAGTCGTCTTCCCATTTGCCGATCGAATAGCCCAGCCATCGCGGCTCCGGATCCTTGGGAAGCGCCCGCCCGTCGGTCCAGATCTCGCGCCACAAATGCTCATATTGGTACAGGATGAACGTCTTCGCCTGTTCGTGGAAGATGTGCGTGTCCCGCAATTCGTAAAGATCCACACGCGGCATGCCCTGCGGATCGCAGTAGATGACGGCTGGGTCATTTATCAAGGGGGGAGGGTTTTGGTAGATTCCGTTGCCGGGCCGATAATCTTTCATCTTCTCGCGCGCCGCGGCGGTGTATGGAGGCTCGTGCTTTCCGTCCGACGGCGCGCTGTACGGGCCCGCACCTGCAATGCCGGAGCCTTCTTTCTCCGGAGTCCATGTCCCCGAAATGTCGTGGCGCGGCACGCCAGCCGGCGTCGAACCTTCCTTTGCTTGTGCAAAGATCAGCGGTGCGGTCATGATCATTACCGCTGCCGTTGCCAAAATCCACGTGTGACTCTTCGCCATTCGTTGCTCCTTTAAGCGCATAGCGGAGAAGTTAACTCGCCGCGCCGGTCGCGCGCGCGACGAACCAAGCGCACAAGCCGTTCGTGCCCTTGAGCGCGTTTGCTCTCCGTTCAACGATTTTACACGCTCCAGCCCTAAGCGTGCCTCTCCGTGCGGAGAGTTGTGCCCGAGTGACGGCGTATTATCCGGGAAGCGTCCCTTCAACCAGTAATATTTTTCTCGTCAAAGTCCGCAAGCTCGCAACTTGCAACCAGCTCCGAATCCAGCGCTTGAGTGGCATTCCCCGAACTGGTTGGCATATACTCGCTTGCCATGGTGCCCTGCGGTTGCGTCAGCGCCTCTCCGCTCCTTTTGCTCTGCGTTTTGGTCGGCTTTGCGCCAACTTTCTACCTTCGACAAGTTTTCAATACGCCTGCCGTATCGCGGGACCGGTCGTTGTTCATGGGACCAGTGTTCCGGTTCACGGCCCCAAGTTGAAAATGCCTACGTATGCAATTGACATCGAAAACGGTAAGTCATAGACTCGTGTTCATGCGAAGCTGCCTCACAAGATCCCTTGGGTTGGTTGCCAGTTTGCTTGTGGTCTCTGCCTTGGTTTGGGCTCACCACGGCACCGCCACCTCCTACGACACCGACCATGTCTGGACGACCTGGGCGACAGTTGTCGAATTTCGCTATCTGAATCCGCATCCGTCGCTGCGCTTCGAGCGTAAGGATAAAAACGGCAAGGTCGAAACATGGGAGTCGGAAGCTGGCGATAACCCATCGCAGCTCGCGCGCGCCGGCTGGACGAAGTCCCGCAGCATGGAAGCTTTGAAGCCAGGAACCCGGGTGAAGCTCTATCTCTCAACCGCTCGCGCCGGCGGATACGTTGCCGTCGTGGAGAAGTTTGAAAATGAGAAGGGCGAAAGCATCCTCGGCGAGCGCAGGGACTACCCGAACGCCGTCGATATGGATGGCGTTCCCGGCGGCTGGCAGCCCAAGCCCGGCGACAGCAAATAAGGACTGACAACATGACAAACAACAGCGGTTTGGTGCGTTTCTGTCGGCACGCCGTCAGGGTTCTTGCTATCACGGCCGTTCCCGCTTTTTTGCTGCTTCAAAGCTCCGTGGCGCAGAATGCGGGGAAAGCGGTTCGCGGGGAGACGTCCGGACCGTCGGATAAAGACACCCGCCCCTACGACAAGCACGACTTCACCGGGCTGTGGGCCCGCAACCCGGGGCCATTCAAGCAGCCCGCGTGCCCGGAGTGCCGCGACCCTGGGCCAGGCGTTCCTGGGGGCTACGGCTTCTTCGGCGATGTTCCACCACGGACGCCCGAGGGCGAAAAGAAGTTCCAGATGAACAGGCCTACCAAGGGTTTGGAGCTGGGAAGCAAAATGGCGAACGCACGTCCTGAGATCGACATCGCTTATCGCCGGGCGCATAAGGCGGCGCTGTCCAACGACCCGGAGGAGCATTGCGAGCCGCTGGGATTGATGCGCCTGGTGGCCTTTTCCGGTGGTAACGCGGCGATGCAGATCATTCAGAACAAGGAAATCATCGCCCAAAAGTTCGAATGGACCTGGGATAACCGCGAAATCTGGACGGACGGAAGAGAACTTCCCAAGGTGGACGACTACCTTCCGCGCTTTAACGGCTACTCGGTGGGCAAGTGGGAGGGCGATACTCTGGTGGTGACCACGGTGGGCCTGGACGACCGTCAATGGGTGGACATGTTCGGTTATCCGATCAGCGATAAGGCGGTGCTGGAGGAGCGCTACACGCGCCCGAGCCCGAACCGGCTTCGAGTGGAAATGACGCTCACCGATCCAGCGATGTACACCCGGCCCTGGCACGCCAGCCCCAAGGTTTGGGCTTTGATCCCGAAACAAGCCATGTCGATCGGCGGCTGGTCGGGACTTGTGGAAGACCGCTGCGTCCCCACCGACACCTCGCTGTATCGCTCCATCCAAGACAAGGCCGCCGGCATCAAAGAGAAGTAGGGCATGCCCCAGCCGTTTTTTTAACGAGCCGTCACACTAGTCGACGAATCTCTACAGACAAACCGTTCTCTGACAGCGGCTGCTATTTGTGACAGGTACCCACTGCCGACTAGCCTTGACAACCCGGTTCGTCAGTGAAACACTAATGCACCATGCATGATCTAAATTTGAACCTCCTCAGAGATGCGAATGGCGAGTCAACTGCGAACCAAAGCGAGGCCGATTTTCAAAGCCTGTCGCGGCGAAGTTTTCTAGGCGGAGTTGCGGTTGCCGGGGCAAGCGCTCTTCTGTCGAGCCGCCCATCCTTCGCACAAACGGGGGCTGCCGCCAACCCACGGCGGATTGATTTCCACCATCATTTTCAAGCTCCCGAGCTTATGGGTCTAGCGCGCGCGAAGGGACTGAACCCATCACCGCCGGTGTGGACGCTCGCGAAGGCCCTCGAGGATATGGACAAGGGTGGCACCGCCACGACGCTTCTATCCGGCATCGAGATACCGGCAGGGTTGGAGGGAGACGTTGAAACCGTACGCAAGACACTCCGCATCCAGAACGATTATGCGGCCAAGCTGCGATCCGACTATCCCGGCCGTTTTGGCATCCTTGCGCTCATCCCGCTGGCGTTGAACGACGTCGACGGTTGCATGCGCGAAATCGACTATGCCTGCGGGACGCTCAATGCAGATGGCTTCGCGATGTTCACCAGCTACGGGGACCGGTACGTGGGGGATGCGGTTTGGATGCCCATCTACGAGGAACTCAATCGCAGGAAAGCAATCGTTTTCGTGCATCCGCATTCCCCTACCTGCTGTTCGATGATCGCAAAACCGGCGCCTCAAACCGTGGTTGAGTACGGCGCGGATACCACGCGTGTCATCGCAAATTTGCTTTTCAGCGGACTGGCGCACAAATTCCCGGACATCGTTTGGATCTTCGCGCACGGCGGCGGAATGATGCCGTATGTGATCGAGCGCTTCCTCAACGCTACCACTGAAGAAATCGTGCCCGGCATCATCACGAAAGGGCAAGGAGGCAAGGGCGTGGTGGGAGACAATCCGCATAAGAATGTGATGCCGAACGGAGTGCTCTACGAACTCAGGCGGATGTATTACGATACGGCCCAGTGCTCGAATCCAGTGGCCATGGGAGCGCTGCGGAAAGTGGTCCCCGTGTCGCAAATCGTTTTCGGTACCGACTTCCATTGGCGCACCGCCGAGGAAACCGGCAGAGGCTTGATTACCAGTAAGATTTTCAGCGAAGCCGAGCTCCACGCCATTAATCGTGGAAATGCTGAGAGGCTTCTGCCGAGGTATCGAACTTAGGGAGGCCGAGAAGTGGCGGATTGTTGGTGGAAGGTACTCCAAGGGTATTGCCTCGGCGATAGGCGGCGTCATCTTAATTCCGCCCCGGTTAATTTCACGCCGGCCCAACGCACGTCACAATCGCCTACTCGTACTGGAAGGGTCTGTGTAGGCTGCTCCTCCAAAAGTATGCGAGGATGATCACACTCGCGACTGCCGCGTAGGCACACCACAGTGAGGTGAACGCGTACCGCTTGACTACCATCACGGCCAACAGAATGATAGCGTTTGCTGCGCCGAAGATGACCATGTCTGTGACTTTGGAAAAGAAAAGTGAACCACAGGTTGCGATTACGTACACCACCGCAACGGCCGTATTATTGGTGGCTGGATTAATGTACACGATGCTGTTCCCCTTGACGAACACTTGCAGCGAATAGGCTGTCAGCGCCCATAAGATATATAGCGTCGTTGCGCCCCCGATCACGAGGAATGGCAGCATGCGCCTGCGCCTTTTGACAGTAGGCTCGAAAAGCAACACGCTGAGTGGCAGCAGAAAAGGGAGGAGCCCCTGTGCGTAGAGCATGAAGGCGGCGCCCATGTTGTGGGCCACTGCCGACGAGAGAATCCCGTCCAATCCGAGCCAGACGAACCCCTCGATGAATTGGTGAACAGCGAAAAGGGTGGGTAAAGCCGCAAAGAGCAGTTCGCGCCTGTGTTTAACCTTCGTCAAGGTGACAACCCCGATTGTCCCCAGAACTCCACTACCTACAAAGTTCGCTGCGGCTGAAAAGCACACTTCTCGTCTTCCTCCTTGCGTGTCTTGATCTCAGATGCCACGTCAGTTGTCTACCACGCCTTTTCGATCTCCCATCGCGCCAGCGTGGGAGTCCATCGTTTTTCTGCTGTCCCAATGTATCGCGAGCGTGGCAAGACTCTCCTTTGCCTCTCGCGCCAACGTGCGGGAAAATTTCGAAGGTGCGGTTTTACGGCGGCAGAGATTTGCCGGCAGAGAGAGATGGTACATATCCGCGATTTAGCTAAGTTTACTCGATCAAGAAGTGGATAGCTCCTGGATGACGGCGCATCGGAAGTTACCGGTAGAGATAGAGAAGCGCTGGGTTCGAGCAGTGGTGAAACTTGCGATAACGATACACATCAGGCGGTATACTGCTTTTTGCGCTCGCTATCTCCCCTTCAAGTGCGGAATGGCCCCATTGTTCTCGTTGCAAACATATTCCAGCAATTCCGTGTCCACCATCAACGTCACCGGTTGAGTGTAGCTCCACGGCTTGGTGTATGCCCCGGGATCGTCGATAGTCGCCGCGATCTCCATGTGTCCTAGGTCGCGCCGGTAAAAGCGCTCCGTTACATGCAGGGATTGCGTAGCGGGATGGCCCGCCTGGTCAAGCCATAACTTGGTGTTGAAGCCCGAGGACTCGACCACCAGGGTGTCTCCGTCCCATTTGCCCTGAGAGTAGCCATTCCACTGCGGATTGGGATCTTTGACCAGCGAACGGCCGTCCAGGAAGATCTGGCGGAACTGGCCGAACTCCTCATAGAGGATGACCACGACGTTCGGCTCCTGGAAGATCTTGAAAGGAGCCGGCACTGAGTTGATTCTCGGCACCCCCTGCGGCAGGCATTTGGCGGAGGGATCCAGAGCGGAGAGTTCACCGGTCTTGCGCTCGTCGAACAGCTTTTGAGCCCACGGCTGCGCGGACACTTCGCCCGGCTTCAGTCCGCCGGCAATGTTCCCCGCCTTGGCCGGATCCGGAAGCCAAATTCCTGTCAGATCGGGTTTGCCGTCAGCCCGGCGAGGAGCGGGCGCGTTTAGGTTCGGCTCTCCATTCGGGAGCCTCGGAATCCCATTGTCGGCGACCTTCCACTGAGCTGGGAGCGGCGCGCACAGCGCGGCCACCAGAAATGCGCTTAGTCCTAACCTCTTCATCGCCTTGCACCTCCTGATCTATGTTGCCGAGACCTCGAATTGGCGAGCGCAAAAGCTGCTCCTGCACCAAGTAAAAATTGAGATTCCACTCGCCAGATCGGCGCCGATAATGTCCGTTGTCAGGCACCAAATACGCGGTTGGTGCAACAATCGCTTTATCCTTACGCACGCAGATGTCTTCTGCGGCGCATCACAACGTAGCGAAGTCGATCACGGCAGCCTGCGGCACACTGAGCTTGGCGGCCTGAGTCATCTTACCGGTATTGCCGTCCAACGCGAATGTCACGACATCGTTCGATTGTAGATTACAGACGAAGAGAAACTTGCCGGAGGGTTCAATGTTCATTTCGCGTGGTCCCCGTCCCCCGGTCTTTACAACTTCGACTCGATTCAAACGGCCCGTTCCTTCGTCGATGGCGAAGACGGCGACACTATCGTCCCCCCGATTCGCGCTGTACACGAATTTGGCATTCGGATGGATACGAATGTCGGAAGGCGCCACACGAGGTCCGGAATAACTTTCGGGAACCGTGGCGATCGTTTGAATCGGACGCACTTCACCATTATTCGAATCGAAATAGAACGATGATACGCTGGCTTCGCGCTCATTCGTCATAAAGAAATACGGCGCGCGCGGATGCACAGCGAAATGCCGCGGGGCTTTTCCGGGAGGTGTTGGGAACGACTTCGCCTCGAGCTTGCGGGAGCCCGGATCGAACGGATAAACGTAAATGTGATCGTATCCGTTGTCGGAGGCAATGATCCAACGTTGCGTGCGGTCGAAAATCACGGAATGACATGCGGTGCCGGGACCGCTGGTATCCGATAAAGGCCGCTGCTCAAAAACGGAAACATCACTCGCCGGCTCCAGCGAGCCGTCCGGCCTCACGGGAAATAGCGCTACGGTTCCGTCATCGGTAGGATTCTCAATGTAGGGAACGCCGTTCATTTTTTTGACCAGGACGATTTTGTTCACCGCGCCATGATTTGCCACGATTACGCGCGAGTTCGTCTTGTCGATCATCACTGCAGTGGGGTTGGCCCCCATCGAGGGTTGTGTATTCAAATGTCGGAGGGAACCATCCTCGCGGTTGATCGCGAACGCCGCTACACCGCCGCCAGCGCCCGGTTTGCCTCCAAGGGATGGGGTTACGTTGATGCTGTAGAGAAAACGCTGATCCGCGGAGGTGCACATACCATCGCTGTTCAGATCATCAAGTTCAGGACCCGTCCTGCTGACCTCCGTCAATGAGCCGTCGGACATGTTCACGCGGAAAACGTTGATGCCGCCTCCTTTGCCGGGTGGTCCAGAAAAGGATCCGGTCGTGTGCCTGCCAACATAAGCCAAGAGCCGGCTATCAATGGGCCTCTGCTGATAGGCGCTAAGCCTTGCTGCGGCCAATGCTATGCCGGATACCTCTAGAAAACCACGCCGCGATGTTTCTTGTTCCATAACTCCACCTCTTTTTTTCGGCCGTTGACTCGGTCTTATACTTCCGTTCTTCACTTCCCGACGAATACACAAAAAACTAACGATAGCCCTGCGCGGCCGCCGGATGTTCTGAGTATACATGCGTCATCAGTCGCGGGCGTAACTCGCAGGCTTGGTGAATCAATTGGAAGCTGTAGAATGACGACCGGCATAGTAGAGGAGTGGACGTTCATATGGACATCGAGCACTCGCAACTACCAAACGCCTCGCTCAAGTTCTATAAATAGTGCGCTGCATGGCCAACCTCGCTTCGCCAACGCAAGACCGAAGGAGGCAGACCATAGGGTGGTATGTTCGAAGTCTTTTCCGTACCGAAATAGCTAGGGGGAGCTTTCATGTCGATGTCAGACGCGGAACATGACCCGGGGATGGGAAATGGTTTTCCCGGCGTTGCCGTAGATATTCAGCGCACTTCGGATCGGCGATGAACTCACTTCGGCATGTGCTTCCCGTCCTGCTCATTCTCCGCGCAGATCGACTCCAGTAAATCCGTATCCGGCAGCAGCCGGTGGTGAAGTGTAATCGTAAACGGCTTGGTGTACATCTTTGGATCGTCCACGGTGATCTGAACGTCCATATGCCCGAAGTCCGGGCGGCGAAAATGCTCGGTCACGCGCATGTCCTGGCTGTGCGGATGCCCGAACGCATCCAGCCACCCCCGGTCGTTGAACCCGATGGTGTCCACCACTAGCGTATTGCCCTCCCACTTGCCGACCGAATATCCCAGCCAGCTCGGCGTTGGATCGGCGGGATGCTTGCGCCCGTCGGTAAAAACCTGGCGGAAGGTCGTGTCGTGCTCGTACAAGAGAATGATCTCGCCCGGCGTTTGAATCACCTTATACGGAAACGGCGCCGCGTTCATCAAAGGCATACCGAACGGAAGGCAGCGCGTCGCAGGAATGTCCTTCGCCAGTCCTGCCCTGTGTTGCTGGAGCAGCGCCACCGCCTCCGGCCGCATCGGCGCGTCTTCCGGCTTAAAGTCGTACAGAATGTTCATGAAGTACTTGGAGGGCGGATCTTCGCCCAAGTTGTTGATGCCGTCAAAGAAAAACTGGTAGCGCTCTTCCCGCGTCGGGTTCTCAATCTGCCAGATTCCTGAAAGATCTGGCTTTCCGTCGCGCAAGTGAGGCGCCTTCGCGGTGAGATTCACGTTGCCGTCGCGCGTCCGCGGAGCCCCCGCCATGGGG
>Ga0207066_1012_pt2 | contig 46440 bp, 37 predicted proteins | sample Alteio_BWMinCont_24_FD_153490 | JGI IMG/M metagenome (GOLD analysis project Ga0207066, IMG submission 153490) | Enriched cells from forest soil in Barre Woods Harvard Forest LTER site, Petersham, Massachusetts, United States -... | ecosystem: Environmental > Terrestrial > Soil > Temperate forest >...
GGCGAGCCGTTGCATCGCGGCGATGAGTTCGCGCAACAAATATCTCGCCGGCGATTTGCGGCGACAGGCGACTGCGCTTTGGGGTGCGATTAATACTGCAAAATCTGTCCTCGGTAAATCAGGATCAATTTCTGCGGCGGACTTAAAATCGGATTTGAAACTCCTGATGGAAGTCTGGCCGGACGTAAAATTGGATTATGTGGAATTTTTTGAGCCGGAAACTTTATTGCCGGTTTCTAAAGTTTCGCGCGGCACGCAGATGGTGCTGGCGGTTTTCGTCGGGAAAACGCGGTTGATTGACAACGCGCAACTTTGAAATGAAACAATTTGACTTCCTCATCCTTGGTAGCGGCATTGCGGGGCTGACGTTCGCGTTGAAGGTCGCGCCGCTCGGGCGCGTGGCCATCGTCACGAAAAAAGACCGCGCGGAATCGAACACGAATTACGCGCAGGGCGGCATCGCGTCGGTGACAAGCAGGGAGGATTCATTCGAGTTGCACGTGCGCGACACGCTTGCGGCGGGCGCGGGACTTTGCAAAGAAAATGTCGTGCGCACGATTGTCGAGGAAGGCCCGGCGCGGGTTCAGGAATTGATCGAACTGGGAATGAAATTTTCCGAACGGGAAATTCCGAAGTCACACGGCGGGCACGAATTGGATTTGGGCAAGGAAGGCGGACATTCCAAACGCCGGATTCTCCACGCGAAGGACGTGACCGGCCACGAAATCGAAATCGCGTTGCTCAACGCCATCTCAAAACAGCCGAATATCCGGGTTTTTGAAAATCATCTGGCGATTGATTTGATCACGAGCAAAAAACTTGGCCGGGGTGATGGGAATCGCTGCGTCGGCGCGTATGTCTTCGACAGAAAAACAAATCGTGTGGAAACTTTTTCCGCGACAGTCACTTTGCTGGCCACGGGCGGTTGTGGCAAAGTTTATCTCTACACGACCAATCCCGACATCGCGACCGGCGACGGCGTGGCGATGGCGTATCGCGCGGGCGCGGGCATCACGAACATGGAGTTCGTGCAGTTTCACCCGACGTGTCTTTACCATCCAAAGGCGAAATCGTTTTTGATTTCCGAGGCGGTTCGCGGCGAAGGCGGCATTCTGAAAAATCTCGATGGTGTCGAATTCATGGACGGCGCTCATCCGATGAAATCGCTCGCGCCGCGTGACATCGTGGCGCGGGCGATTGACAGCGAGATGAAAAAAACCGGCGCGGACCACGTCCTGCTCGACATCACACACAAGCCGGGGAAATTTATCATCGGGCGTTTTCCGAACATTTATCAAACATGCCTGCGCTACGGAATTGACATCACGCGCGAGCCGATTCCGGTCGTGCCGGCGGCGCATTATCAATGCGGCGGCGTGATGACAAACGTGGACGGCGAGACGGACATCGCAGGGCTTTTTGCCGTCGGCGAAGCGGCCTGCACGGGTTTGCACGGCGCGAACCGGCTTGCGAGCAATTCGCTCTTGGAGGCGCTGGTTTGTGCGCATCGTGCGGCGGAAAAAATCCTTTCAACCCCGCTGTCAAAAATTGACGCAAAAATTCCGCTGTGGCAATCGGGCGACGCGACCAACGCGGATGAACTGGTTGTCGTCTCGCACAACTGGGATGAAATCCGGCGGCTGATGTGGGATTATGTCGGCATTGTGCGCACAAATAAAAGATTGCAGCGCGCGCAAAAACGAATCGCGAATCTGCAGGAGGAAATCCACGACTACTACTGGAATTTCATCGTGACAAGCGATTTGCTGGAATTGCGCAACATCGCGACGGTCGCGGAATTGATTGTGAGTTGCGCGTTGATGCGGCCGGAAAGCCGCGGACTGAATTACAATCTGGATTATCCGAATCCCAATCCGGCATGGGCGCAACGCGACACGATTTTACGGAAGTGAATTTTTATTTTTTAACGCGTCGAGCGAACAGCAAATTACGATCAAAACGCCATAAAATTTAAGCATAGGTTTCCTCTGGTTTGAAAAAATTTGTCGCACCGTTGATTATTTTCAACTCCGGCAAAAAGGGAAAGTTGCGCGGCGGTTGAAAAATTGCGTCTCTTTAGGATTGAATTTCCCCCTTTTTCATGGCTTTTTGATGTGTGCGCGCGGTTAGCTCAGTGGTAGAGCATTTGCTTCACACGCAAGGGGTCGCAGGTTCAAACCCTGCACCGCGCACCATTTCTCAATTTTCGACAGGACGCGCCACGCCGCGCCAGATAATGACTTTGGGAGTTACATACTTGATACATAACTAATCAGATTTCTCCGCGTTTTCGTCTTTTAACTCGTTTTCAAGTTCAATTATTTTTGTTTTCGGGCTTTGTCCCGTGCAAGGGCGGCGTGAATCAATTCCGAATCGAGCCGCGCGTTCGTCTGGCGAAGCCGTTCCATCGCTTGCGGCAATTCAATAAGTCCACGCGCCGCCGCCTGTTCCAGCAAACCAATCGTGCCAACCACCGCGAGGCCGCAATGAATGGCAGCGTTGCGTCCGGCGCGGTCGTCCATCAATACGGCGTCGGCATGGATTTCTTGCGCCAGACAGATCGCTTCCAACTCGCCCGCGTCCACGTCCAACGCGAGATTCAACGTCTTGGGCGTTTGAACGGCAATCCAAGTCGGCAACGAACGCGCCCACTCGCGCACGGGCGGCGGCGTGTTCGGCTGTTGAAGTTCGCGGAAAACAGTGGGCGGAATCACTACTTGGCGGAAAAGGCGCGGCAAAATTGTTTCCGCGCCGCACAGAATGAGGTAGTGCAACGGCGAAGTATCCGAGACAACGACGCTCACGGGCGGTCGAGAATTTTTTCCAGCGTGACGTTATCGGCAGCCAAGTCCGTTGCGGAATAATTCAGCGGCACGGCGCGTTGCGAAAGGAAAATTTCCGTCTGCCAGTAATCCAGTCCGAGCATCGCGCCCACTTGCCGTTGCGTGAGGCGTCCGGCGCGATAACCTTCAATCGCCGCGTCTTCCATGACGTGACGGCCTATCGTGTCCGGGGTTTCTCCCCACTGACGGGCGACTTGATCGGGCATTTCCACTGTGACTTGCATAACGCTGTAAATCTAGCACGGCGACGGCGGGTGTGGCAAACGACTTTTGACAGCATGAAAATTCGCACAGCTGGCATTTGAAGCTCCAATTGCCAATCGAGGGATACAACGAAACGGATTTGCCAAAACCGTTCGCGCATTTTTTATTTCCTTTCGCCGGAATCGGGCTATGATTTTTCGCTGTCGGGAAATTGGGTTGATTGCTCCGTCAAATTAAAATCGAAAACTTATGCCATTAACACACACGAAGGAACTTTTTGCGAAGGCGTTGAAGGGCAAATACGCGCTCGGCGCGTTCAACGTCAACAACATGGAACTGTTGCAGGGGATCATCGAGGCGTGCGAGGAGGAAAAGGCGCCGGTGATGCTGCAAATCTCCAAGGGCGCGCGCCAATATGCGAACCCGATTTATCTCAAAAAATTGATCGAGGCGGCGGTCAGCCTGTCCACGATCCCGATCGCGGTGCATCTGGACCACGGCGATTCGTTCGAGCTGTGCAAGGAGTGCATTGACGAGGGTTTCACGAGCGTGATGATTGACGCGAGTCACGAGCCGTTCGAGAAGAACGTGGAAATCTGCAAAAAAGTCGTGGATTACGCGCATCAGCATAATTGCGTGGTCGAGGGCGAACTCGGAATGCTCGTCGGAGCCCAGCACGACGACGGCGAGGAAGGCGGCGGCTATTCCAAGGGCGGCGCTTACACGCATCCTGATGAAGCGGTGCAATTCGTCAAGGCGTCCGGCGTGGATTCGCTGGCGGTGGCGATTGGCAATTCTCATGGCGCGTATAAATTCAAAGGCGAGCAGCATTTGGATTTGGAACGATTGAAGGCGATTAAAAAAGCGCTGCTCGACGCGGGCATGGGCGATTATCCGCTCGTGTTGCACGGCGCATCGAGCGTGCCGAAGGATTTGGCCGACGAGATCAACAAATACGGCGGCAAGATGGGCACGGACACCGCCGGCGTGCCGGAAGCGGACATCGAAATCGCGCGGCGCGTGGGTTGCACGAAGGTGAACATTGACACCGACCTGCGCATGGCCATGACGGCGGCCATCCGCAAAGTGTTCTTCGAGAACCCGAAGGAATTTGATCCGCGCAAATATCTCGGCCCTGCCCGCGCGAAAGTGAAGGAACTCGTCCGGCACAAAGTCCGCGATGTGCTTTGCTGCGCAGGACAGGCGTTTGACTGAAAATTTATTTTCCCGGCAATGCCCCAGGCCAGACCGGCTTGGGGCTTTTTTGCGGGGTTATGCACTTTACAAGTGTTAAAACGAATACAACAAAATCACGCTTTGACGACCTCATGCGCCGCGTGGTGCTGGTCAAGCCGGAAGAGAAGAAGCCCGCCAAGCGGAAAAAGTAAATTTAATCAGCCAGCGACGGTTGGCTCCGGTGATTTGTTAGGCATCATCTCCTACCCATCTTTTTATCGTTTGAATTTTTGTAAAGCATCACAAGAATCACGATGACGCTAAAAAACAAACCGAGAAAAAACCAAAGCCAGGCATTGCGGCCGGTGTTCTGCGCCCAAAGCGCCAAAAATGCGGCGCACACGAACACCGCCACTCCAGCGCCTTCTTGGTCTTGGCTCGCAACGCGATTCTCCAAATTGGAAATGCGCTGTTCTAAATCTGACTGTGCCGAAACTCGCAACGGCAACAATGTGCCGAAGGCCAGAAGTAACAAAACTGCAAGGATGTGTTGTGCTTTCATAAAGCGCGATGCCGCCTAACTCCCCAAACTGAGCCACGTCGGAACGATGATGTCAACCGCGAATATGTGCCACCGTTTGGAGTCTTGGCACAGCGACACTTGTGAGGTGCATATCCCCGCTCATGCGCCGCGTGGTGCTGGTTAAGCCGGAAAAGAAAACGAAGGCCGCCAAGCGCAAAAAGTAAATTTAGGCAGGCGTTGGCTCCGGCGATTTGTTAGGCTGTATGGTCATGGCTCTCTTGTAACAGAATCGTGCGTGGATGAAAACCAAAACGCCGATAAAACGCGAGCGCCTCCTCGTTCTCGCTCATCACCGATACTATCTTTGAGTTCACCCTCATGCTTTCGAGCCAGGCAAGCGCACGCCGCATTAACTCCGTGCCGACGCCTTGACCCCGCAAATGCCCCTCGACAAAAATCGAATCAATCTCTCCAACACCATCGGTGGAAACAGTGCTAATGCAATAAGCGACACTCGGCTCATCGGAATCAGCAGACACCAAGTCCACACGAAGCCTGCCAGCGTCGGCTTTGGCAAGAAGCTTCTGCTTTCGAGCATCGAAGATGCGGATTCGTATCGCGCTGCCAAAGCGGGGCGATAAATCTGCATGGTGGGCGTTGAGCTTCTCCCACAGGGGGCGCACTCTATCAATGCCTTCTGCACCAACATCGCGATAAATAAGTTGTCGAACAGTTTGGGACATGGTGCTCAAATGTAGCCTAACAATCCAAAGTGGAGCCACGCCGGAACCACGAAGTCAAGCCGTGACCACGATTCGCGCAGCGAACGACTCTTGTGGGGAACAAAATCGTGGCGGCGTTGGGAACGCAAACTGCAAGCACCAACCGTCGTTGCCTCTAGTGACTGGTTAGGCTCTTTCATCTTAATTGTTTATTTGCGGGCAAAATCCAAGCTGACCGATGCGCATCAAAACCAATTTGGGGATAATATGCCTCAGCTTTTGGCGCTGATAAAAGAATGATCATTGCGTTACCACCCAGCTTGGATTTAGTCAGTCCAATCAACTGTTTCCCGATTCCCATTTTCTGATATTTTTCATCAACGGCAAGGTCTGAAAGATAGCAGCAATACTCGAAGTCGGTGACGGAACGTGCAATACCAACAAGCTTTTCTCCATCCCATGCGGTGCAAAGCAAGCTCGCGTGTTGGAGCATCCCCTGAATGCACTTTCGATCATCAACCGGGCGTCTTTCTGCCAAAGTCGAACGCTTGAGCAAGTCAATGAATTCGTCGGGACTGATTTGCCGGGATGTTTCGTATCGGAGGTTCATACCAAAAGCCTAACGACCAAAACTGAGCCACCGGCAATCTGCGGTGCGCCCAGCCACGGGCGTTACCGATTGAACGGACGCGCTGCTGCCGGTTGGCTCCGGCGACTTGTTGGCTGAAGCACGATCTCTGGCAATCAAACTCTGAATGAATTCCTTGTCGGGTTTGAAAAAGGTGGTCCGCCATTTTTGGCGAAAGCCGCGCCACCAATAGTTGTATTCCGTAAAAATACCGATCAGCTTGCCGTCACCGGAAATTAATGGCCCACCACTGTCACCGCGCCACAGTGGAACATCGGTATTAATGAGATCAACCGAACTGCCTGTCGGGCCTTCTACAACACCATCAACCGTCCCTCCAGCAAAATCAATAACTCCACCCATCTCCCCACTTTTGTAATAGCAGGCGACCGCAAGCACCTGTTCACCAACCTGTGGCTTGTCGCTGAATATGGCGGAGTGGTTCAATTTACCTTCTACCTTGAGCACCACGACATCAGCAGGTCGCTTAAAGTTGCTTCGGAATACCACCCGCGCTGGACGCGAATCGATTCTGCCATCAAACCATCCTAAAACAAAAGTCTTTGCTCTGAGGACATGTCCGGCGGTCATCAAATAGCCGTCGGTTTCAATGCCTATTGCCAGGCCTCGATTGATTGTTTTACTTTTGGAAGTCTCAGCGAATTCCCCGGTTTTAGACTCCAATGTTGACATCTGAAAATCCTCATCCCCGGAAAATACGACATACGTTTGACGTAAAACATCTTGCTGGTTAGTTGTGAAAAGGCTCTGGATTCTCTCATACGAAGCATGTCGGGTTTGATCGGATGGTCTGCCCGGTGAACTGCATCCGCTCAAAGCTGCGACCATGACTGCTAGGAACAGTTTGGCTATGACTGAATGCATGATTGGGTTCAGCTAACGACCAAAACTGAGCCACGCCGGAATAAAGATGTCAATTGTGAAAATGTGCCACGTTTCGGAGTCTTGTCACACCTTCCTTTGTGAAGTGCATATCACCGAAAAGTCATTCGACGACCTCATGCGCCGCGTGGTGCTGGTCAAGCCGGAGAAGAAAAAGAAAAACGCCAAGCGAAAAAATAAATTTAGGCAGGCGTTGGCTCCGGCAACTTGCTGGCCTTCATTTTGTCCTGCCTTCGTCGAATTCATAATAATCAAAAAGTGTTTGAATCTCACTTCGATCAGAAAAGCCACTTTCGGCCTTATAGCGGTTTAATTCTTGAGTGTTGTCATCCCTCCAACCTCTTTTCGTCATAAACGCATTCCAAATCAAAACTTCCTCATCGTTTGGTTTGCGTCCATGATCAAAACACCATTGAAGGACTTCCGCATCTGAACTTCCCTGCTGAATACGCTGTTGAACGGCTGCATAGGTAACACCGAGAAAGCGACAACATCGCCCATCAAAACCGATCCCTAAATTCTTGTGGTAATCTGCGGGAAGTTTCTCTGCCGCTTTCAACCGAATTTTATCGAGCATACGAGCAAAATAGACGATTCCTTCAACCTTATCGTATGCGCTGCGAGGATATTGATTCATAGTTGGAGGCTAACGACCAAAACTTAAGCCACGCCAGAATGTTGATGTCAACCGTGAAAATGTGCCACGTTTCGGAGTTTTGGCACAGATCCACTTGTGAAGTGCATATACCCGAATCTAAACGGGGTTATGCACTTTACAAATGTTAAAACGAATACAACAAAGTCACGCTTTGACGACCTCATGCGTCGCGTGGTGCTGGTGAAGCCGGAAAGAAGAAACCCGCCAAAAGGAGAAAGTAAATTTAGGCAGGCGTTGGCTCCGGCGACTGGTTAGGCTGCGTCATACTCACTCATGCAATGCCATCGGATAATCTCCGCCAACAGCCGAACTCTGCGAATCAACCTTTATCGTCGCATTGTGGAGAGTAATCATCACCGATTTATTGTCTGTAGCGTTCGGGATTGCCGAAAGCGTCGCGGTGTCACCGCTAACTATCTGCGTCTGGCCGGTGGGTAGCTTCGCGCTAATCGTAACTCCCTCAAGTGAAGTGCCGTCGCGCTTCGTAACGTGTAAAGTATAAACATACGGGCCGTCAGGCCATGAAGTGTCGCCAGCCTGAACACGGTCAATCGCTGGGCCAGACGATGACGCCTGCTTCTGCGAACAGCCGCAAAGAAGCAAACCCGATAGAATTATGATGGATGTAGTTTTCATAAAAGCGTAGCAGCCTAATGACCAAAACAAAGCCACGCCGGAATAAAGATGTCAATTGTGAAAATGTGCCACGTTTCGGAGTCTTGTCACACCTTCCTTTGTGAAGTGCATATACCCGAATTCAAATGTGCCACCAAAGCTGCGCCATTTCAATTTCAACTGTGCCACGGCGTCGCTAATGGCACAGTTTTTCATTCGTTTGATTTTGCTAAAACCATCGGATTCCCCTTTGTTTTCACTGAATTTACGATTTTTCACCGCACGGCATCCTAATTGCATAAGGACTGTAAGCAGTTTAATCAAAAACAATCTATAAAGAATTTTTATGGCAAAAGTATTAGGTATTGATTTGGGCACGACGAACTCGTGCATGGCCGTCATGGAAGGCGGCGAACCGCTCGTGCTCGAAAATTCCGAGGGCAAACGCACCACGCCGTCTGTCGTGGCCTTCACGAAATCCGGCGAGCGCGTCATCGGCGACGCCGCCAAGCGCCAGGCCGTCACCAATTCGCGCAACACGATTTATTCCATCAAGCGTTTCATGGGCCGCAAGTTTGATGAAGTGCAGGAGGAAATCAAACGCGTGCCTTACAAAGTCGTGAAGGCCAAAAACGGCGACGCGGCAGTGGAAGTCGAGGTGGACGGCAAGCCGAAACAATTTTCACCGCCGGAAATTTCCGCGATGATTCTCTCCAAGCTGAAAGCCGACGCCGAAACGCGCCTCGGCGAAAAAATCACGCAGGCCGTCATCACCGTTCCCGCCTATTTCAACGACTCGCAACGTCAGGCCACGAAGGACGCCGGCAAAATCGCCGGTCTCGAAGTTCTCCGCATCATCAACGAACCGACCGCCGCGTCGCTTGCCTACGGTCTCGACAAGAAGAAGGACGAAAAAATCGCGGTTTACGATTTGGGCGGCGGCACGTTCGATATTTCCGTTCTCGAAATCGGCGACGGCGTGTTTGAAGTGAAGGCCACAAACGGAGACACGCATCTCGGCGGTGACGATTGGGACAACGTGCTGATGGACTGGATTCTCGATGAATTCAAGCGCGAGTATAACATGGATTTGCGCAAGCAACCCGACGCGCTTCAGCGCATCAAGGAAGAAGCCGAAAAGGCCAAGATCGCGCTCTCCAGCGCACAGACTTACGAAATCAACCTGCCGTTCATCACGGCGGACGCGACCGGGCCGAAGCACATTCAAAAAACCCTGACCCGCGCGAAAATGGAGCAGCTCACGGACAAACTTTTTGAACGCACCATCGGGCCGGTGAAGGCCTGCTTGAAGGACGCGGGCATCGAAGCGTCGAAGATTGACGAACTCGTGCTCGTCGGCGGCATGACGCGCATGCCCAAAGTGGTTGAGACCGCTCATTCGCTCGTCAACAAACCGCCGCATCAGGGCGTGAATCCCGACGAAGTCGTCGCGATTGGCGCGGGCATTCAAGGCGGCGTGTTGAAAGGCGAAGTCAAAGACGTTTTGCTGCTCGACGTGACGCCATTGTCGCTCGGCATCGAGACGCTCGGCGGCGTGTTCACGAAATTGATCGAACGCAACACCACGATTCCGGCGCGTAAATCGGAAATTTTCTCGACGGCATCGGACAACCAACCGGGCGTGGAGATTCATGTGTTGCAGGGCGAACGCCAGTTTTCCAAGGACAACAAGACCATCGGCCGGTTCAATCTCGCGGACATTCCGCCCGCGCCGCGCGGTGTGCCGCAGATCGAAGTGACCTTCGACATTGACGCCAACGGCATTTTGCACGTCGGCGCGAAAGACCTCGGCACGGGCAAGGAACAGAAGATCAGCATCACGGCCAGCAGCGGTCTCTCGAAGGACGAAGTCGAGAAGATGCGCAAGGACGCCGAGGCGCACGCGGACGAGGACAAGAGCCGACTGGAAGAAATCCAATCGCGCAACGAGGCGGACAACGCCGTGTATCGCACCGAGAAAATGCTCAAGGACAACGCGGACAAACTTTCCGCGGACGACAAGGGCAAGCTCGAAACCGCCGCGAACGCGGTGAAGGAAGCGCTCAAAGGCACGGACGCCGCGGCCATCAAATCCGCGGGCGAAAAGCTGAACGAAGTCTGGCAGGCCGTCTCGACCGAACTTTACAAAGCCGCCGCTGCGAAAGCGCAGGCGGAAAAGGCGCAGGGCGCCGGCCAGCCCGGTGCCGAAGGCGCGCAGCCGGAAGGTGGCGAGCCGAAGGCTGAGGAAAAGAAGGACGAAGGCGTGATTGACGCGGAAGTCGTGGACGAGAAGAAGTAAATCGGAACTTCAACTCTTAACGCTATGGCAGAGCAAACTTCAAAATCAAAACGATTGAGCCGAATTCTAAATTCTGCAAATGGGCAAACATCAACTCCCGTTGCTACAATTGAGAATACAGAAGCACTGCCAAGCGCCGCTCCGTCTGAACCGAATCCACCTCAAGAAGCGCCACTTCCAAAAGAGCAATCCATAACTGACATCTATGGAGAATTTTGGTCTTTAATAAATGGAGAAAATCCATTGAGTAAGCACAAAGAAATGTCAGCTCTCGTAGGTAAAATTGTCCAGAAGGCGATGCGTCCATATGATGTGGCCGGAAAATATAATTGGATCATAATTCATGACCCATTAAAAATGTTACGGACGGACGCAGATAAAATTTATAAAACAGTAAGTGCTTTCGAGCAAAAACGTGATGTTGGACTTATAATCACGTCTGGTGGAGGTGAAATTGAACCGGCTTATTTGATTAGCAAACTTTGTCGCGAATCAACTACTGGAAAATTTATTGCTGTTGTTCCTAGGCGCGCAAAATCAGCGGCGACGTTGCTCTGTTGCGGTGCGGATGAAATTCACATGGGGCAGATGAGTGAACTCGGTCCAATTGACCCGCAATTTGATGGGCTGCCGGCGTTAGGTTTAAAAAATGCCGTGCAACACCTTGCTGAACTTGCAAATCAGTATCCAAAAGCTTCGGATATGCTCGCGAAATACCTCGCGGCGTCGTTGAAATTGGAAAACTTGGGTTATTACGAACGCATCGCCGAATCAGCCGTGCAATATGCGGATCGTCTTCTGCGAAAAAGAACGTTGCCACTTAAAGGAAACTCATTGGATGTCGCAAAGTTATTAGTTTATGGCTACATGGATCACAGCTTCGTAATAGACAAGACCGAGGCGCAAAATATTTTTGGAACGGATATGATTAAAGCGGGCAAAGAGTATGAATTGGGTAATTCTGTTTATGAGTGGCTCTCGATAATTTCCTCTGCCTGTGAAGCCGCTGGTTATGGTTTCTACATGTATGGGCAGCCTTCAGCTGAATGTAATTTTTATAAAAAAGGTAAATAAATTTTCCCACCGCTCGGGCGGCGGGAGTTAATTAAACAACAACAACAACAACCAAAGAAAAAAGTATGGCACTAAACGTTAAACCGCTCGGCGACCGCATCCTCGTGGAAGCGATCGAAGAGAAGGAAACCAAAAAGGGCGGCATCATCATCCCCGATTCCGCCAAGGAAAAACCGACCGAGAGTATCGTCATCGCGCTCGGCACGGGCAAACTGGACGACAACGGCAAACGCATCCCCTTTGAAGTCAAAAAGGGCGACCGCATCCTGTGCAGCAAATACGGCGGCACGGAAATCAAGATTGACGGCAAGGAATACAAGATTTTGTCCTCGGACGACATCCTCGCTGTTCTCGAATGATTCACTTCAACCTTTAACCAATAACGAACAAGAAAAATTATGGCAGCTAAACAATTGATATTCGACGAGCAGGCGCGGCAGGCGTTGCTCAAGGGCGTGCAGAAACTCTCTCGCGCCGTGGTCGCCACACTCGGACCGAAAGGCCGCAACGTGGTCATTGACAAAAAATTCGGTTCCCCGACGGTCACCAAGGACGGCGTGACGGTCGCGAAGGAGATCGAACTGGAGGATCCCTACGAAAATATGGGCGCGCAGATGGTCCGCGAAGTCGCCAGCAAAACGAGCGACGCGGCGGGCGACGGCACGACGACGGCGACGGTTCTGGCCGAGGCGATTTATCGCGAAGGTCTGAAATATGTCACCAGCGGCGCAAGCCCCATCAACATCCAGCGCGGCATCAACAAGGCGGTCGCCGCCGCGGTTGAGCATCTCACGAAGATTTCCAAGAAGGTCAAGGACAAGGAGGAAATCAAGCAGGTCGCGACCGTTTCCGCGAATTGGGACACGACGATTGGCGAAATCATCGCCGACGCGATGGACAAGGTCGGCAAGGACGGCACGATCACGGTCGAAGAGGCGAAGTCCATCGAGACGACGCTCGACGTGGTCGAGGGCATGCAGTTCGACAAGGGTTATTCCTCGCCGTATTTCGTGACCAGCGCCGAAACGATGGAAGCGAAACTCGAAGACGCCTACATTTTGAACTATGAAAAGAAAATCAGCAGCCTGAAGGATTTGCTGCCGATTCTCGAAAAGGTCGCCAAGACCAGCAAACCGCTGTTAATCATCGCGGAAGAAGTCGAGGGAGAAGCGCTCGCGACTCTCGTGGTGAACAAATTGCGCGGCACGATCAATGTCTGCGCCGTCAAGGCTCCCGGCTTCGGCGACCGCCGCAAGTCCATGATGGAAGACATCGCGGTACTCACCGGCGGCAAGTGCATCACCGAAGACCTCGGCATCAAGCTTGAAAGCATCAGCCTCGAGGATTTGGGCCGTGCCAAGCACATTGTCGTGGACAAGGAAAACACGACGATTGTCGAGGGCTACGGAAAATCCTCTGAGATTCAGGGCCGCGTGAATCAAATCCGCCGCCAGATTGAAGAGACGACGAGCGATTACGACCGCGAAAAATTGCAGGAACGTCTGGCGAAACTCGCGGGCGGCGTGGCCGTCATCAATGTCGGTGCCGCGACCGAATCCGAAATGAAGGAAAAAAAGGCGCGCGTGGAAGACGCGTTGCACGCGACCCGCGCGGCTGTCGAAGAAGGCATTGTTGCCGGCGGCGGCGTGGCGTTGATCCGCTGCATCTCGGCCATTGAAACCGTCAGGGGTTCAGACGACGACGAGAAGATCGGCGTGGACATCATCAAGCGCGCCGTCGAAGGCCCGCTGCGTGCGCTCGCTGCGAACGCCGGCGTGGAAGGCTCGCTCATCGTGCAGGAAGTCAAGAAACGCAAGGGCAACGAAGGCTACAACGTCGCCACGGGCGAATACGAAGACCTCGTGAAAGCCGGCGTCGTTGACCCGAAGAAGGTCACGCGCTCCGCGTTGCAGAACGCGGCATCCATCGCGGGCCTGTTGCTCACGACCGAATGCCTCATCACCGACGCTCCTGAAAAGGACAAGGCTCCGGCTGGCGGCGGTCACAGCCACGGCGGCGGCGGCATGGGCGACATGGGCGGCATGGGCGGATATTGATTCGCTGGAAAAATTCGGAGGAACCGAAAATCGAGCGCGGCTGGAAGAAATTCCGGCCGCGTTTTTTATTGCGGTCTCGGTGACGGTGGCTGCCAGTTCAAATGCCAGTAGAGTTGCCAGAGATTTTCCAGTTTTACCAATTCCACATGATCATCGGCCATTCCGATATTGATTGCGCCGGGTAATCTTTTGGTCCTGTCGAAATTCTGCGGTGCTTTGGCAGGGTTGACGCCACCGTGTCGAGAAAGGGCGGCTCGTTTCATACCTCCAACGTCCCATGAGCCGTGGTAAAGATCAGTATTTGGAAGGTCAGTTTCAAAAGGCCACGCGTCCACCCAGCCTGAATCAAAGAACACCGGCGTTTCGGAAGGTTTTTGAATCATGGATTGTTTTTCCATCATAAATTCAGGATGCGCCGCCGCGTCCCACATTGGCCTGTCATAAAGCCAGCCGTTCAACGCATAACTGCCCGTAAAAATATTTGTCGGTCCTCCATCCGCCCAGACCCAGGTCAAATCCGCCGCGCCGAGAGTGTCGCCGGTTGGAATTGGCATCGGGTTATGTGTGGACGGGCAAATCAAAACTTTCTTTTGGTTGCCATAATTTTCCGTGCCCATCCAAAGAACTGCAGGGTCGCCGTAAGTCGCGTGTGAGCCGGAATCCGTCGCATAAATGTAACTGGCAAGAGTCAACTGCTTGGCGTTGCTCAAACAATTCACCTGTTGCACTTTTCGTTTCGCCGCCGACAACACAGGCAACAGCAATGCCGCCAAAATTGCGATAATCGCAATGACGACGAGCAATTCCATTAAAGTGAACGCCTGCCGACGGTTCATGACCTTAATAAAACCGCCGTTGAGCAATTGTTGCAATCCAATTCGCAGAGACAAAAACATCAATAAGAACGGAAGTAGTTCCAACCTTATTTTATTGTAAAGAATGCTTGACACATGACAAGTATGCTTTACACTGCGAATATGAAATGGAACAAAAAATATCTTTTACGAATGATTGTCGGATTCACCGCGTATGCATTGGGGATTTTTGCGCTGCACTACTTCTTCAAAGACAAAGGGCATTCGCCACAGGGATTTTGGTTGATTTTATTGCCAGTTCTGCCGCTGCTTTATATCGCCGCCACCATCATCCGCTACGTTTCGGACATGGATGAGATGTGGAGAAAGGTTATTACTGAAGCGATGGCTTTTTCGGGACTGGCCACGGGTTTCACCTGTGTAAGTTATTTGTTTCTCCAGGACATTGGCGCACCGGAATTTCGTGCATATTGGGCGTTTGACATCATGTGGGTTTACTATTTTATTGGACTTTTCTTTTCATGGCGGAGGTATAAATGAAAAATCGTCTGCGCGAATTGCGCGCGGCGAAAGAATGGTCGCAATCCGATCTGGCCGACAAACTCGACGTCTCGCGCCAGACCGTGAACGCCATTGAAACGGAAAAATACGATCCGAGTCTGCCGCTGGCCTTCAAGGCGGCGCGACTGTTCAAATTGCCCATCGAGGAAATATTTTTCGATAAATAACCGTTGTTTCCCAACCTTGACCATTCACGGAAATCGGCGATGATATGGATGTTCGTCTTGTGGGGGCGCACTGGTTTCGACCATGTGAACACGCCAGAGGCGGCATGCCGAGGACGATGCGTTGGCCTCGTTAATCATTCGCATCAAAACAAAACAGCTAATCAAGAACTAGCTCTCGCGGCCTAAGCGCCACGACGTTCACCGGTGGACACCTGCTACGCCGGAGGAACGCAACAGCAGGCATGGTCGGCGGCGGAGACCGCGCGTTGCCGGCCGAGATCTTATCATGCGGACTAGGCAGTGCGACTTGAGTCCGGACAGCATCGCATAGCAGAAAACCTTATCCGGAATAAGCATGTAGTCGCGGCTGGTTGGTTGATTTGGGACGCGGGTTCAATTCCCGCCGCCTCCACCATCCTCCGACCGGAACCCGGGTTCCGGTCGGAGGATGGTGCCCTCCGTAGCTCGGCTTTGGGAGCACAGGAGGGCTGCTTCGAGACGGGTTCCGGGCTGCGGATGGCGGGCCATCTTTTTTGATTCCCATGTTTTACACATATATTTTAGAAACGGTGGCAACGTCCGGCGAATTCTACCGGGGCCATACCGACGACCTTAAGCGGCGCATCGCCGAACATAACGCCGGGAAATGCCCGCACACGTCAAAGTTTAAGCCCTGGAAAGTAAAATTTTACGCTGCCTTTGAAACTTTGGCACTGGCCCAGGAATTTGAAAAGTATCTGAAAAGCAGCTCTGGCCACGCATTTGCCAAACGCCATCTTTTGCGTAGTGCAAAGTGAAGCAAAAGCAATCCACCACCATCAGGAACGTTGCCGTCCCTAAAACCCTCACCCGCCGATGGCCGTCATCACGCGTTGCGGCTGATAATTCTCACGGAACAAATGCTCCGCCGGTTTTTGCACCAGCGTGTTGCAAACCAGCTCTCGTAACAGCGCGTCATCAATCCGCGGACGCAATGCGGGTTTCAAATCCGTTTCCAAATGACTGCCGAGGCAGGGACGCAGTTTACCGTCGCAGGTCAGTCGCATCTTATTGCAGCGTTCGCAGAAATGCAGGTCGCTCAATGCGCCGATTAAACCGACGGTCACTCCACGTTTTTTCAGGCGAAAATATTTTGCAGGGCCAAAACCAAGCGAGTTGTTAAGCTTCTCCAATTCATCCTCGCGCTGCAACTGTGCGAACAATTCTGTGACGGGAAAAAAATTCTTTTCGCTCAACATTTCCGTAAGACTCACGGGCATCAATTCGATGAAGCGGATGGCCACGTCGTGTTCTGCCGCAAAATCAAGCAGCCGGAAAACTTCGCCGTCGTTGCGCCCGCGCATCAGCACGGTGTTCAATTTCACCGACTCGAAGCCGAGATCCTTCACCAGCTTGATGCCGCGCAAAACCGGCGCGAGATTGCCGTTTGTGATGGCGTGGTAAATTGCCGGATCAAGCGCATCGAGACTGATGTTGATACGTCGCAAACCAGCATCGAATAAAGGTTTTGCGAGTTCCGGCAAACGGGTGCCATTCGTCGTGAGCAGCACGGATTCCACGCCCGGCGTGGTAATCAAATCACGGACAAATTCCACCACGCCCGGACGGATCAGCGGCTCGCCGCCCGTCACGCGAAAGCGTTTGAATCCCAGCGAAACGGTCGCTCGCACAATCGCAAGCAATTCGTCGTAAGTCAGAATTTCCCCGCGTGGCAGCCAGTTTGAATAATTTTCCGGCAGACAATAAAGACAACGCTCATTGCAGCGATCTGTGATCGAGATGCGCAAATAATCAACCGTGCGTCCAAAAGAATCTGTCTGACTCATGTTCATTTTTTCTGCGATGTTGGTGCGTGCGGGTCTTCACCGCGCAAATGCGCCAGACCTTCGCGCATCGCCGGCGAGAGAATTTCAAGACACTCGCGCACCGCCGACGGTTTGCCCGGCAAGTTGACGATCAACGTCCGCCCGCGCGTTCCGGCTAGGGCGCGCGACAGAATGGCCGTTTTCACCTTCGCCAGCGATTGCATGCGCATCACTTCGCCAAAACCGGGCAATTCTTTTTCCAAGACCGCGCGCGTCGCCTCCGGCGTCACATCGCGTATGGAAATTCCCGTGCCTCCCGTCGTGACAATTAAATCACATTTCAATTCATCCGCAAATTTTTTCAGCGCTGCTGAAATCAAACCGATCTCATCCGGCACGATTGCCGATTCATATTTTGCCGCGCTGCCAAAAAATTCACCCAATACCTTCTCAATCTCCGGCCCGCTGAGGTCTTTGTAAATCCCCGCGCTTGCGCGGTCGCTGATGGTGATGCGCCCGATTTTCATTCCTTGATTTTCTTTACGACGCGGATGTTTTCAATCCGCATCGTTTTGTCCACCGCCTTGCACATGTCATAAAGCGTTAGCGCCGCCACGCTCACGCCGGTCAGCGCTTCGAGTTCAACGCCTGTTTGCGAATTCGTTTCCGCCGCACAAATAATTTCAATCGCTGCGCGCCGCACTTTGAAACTCACCTCGACATGGTTCAACGCCAGTGGATGGCAAAGCGGAATCAACTCACTCGTCCGTTTCGCCGCCTGGATTCCAGCGATTTGCGCCACGGTCAAAACGTCGCCTTTCGGCAAAGCATTTTTTTTCAAAGCCCGAATCGTCGCCGGAGCGCAAATCAATTTTCCTTCGGCTACCGCGCGTCGCCGCTGAACCGGCTTGTGTCCGACGTTGACCATTTGTGCGCCGCCGCGTTTGTTCAAGTGCGAAAATTTTTCGTTCATGTCGTTAAAAATTCTACTTCTGTTCCGGCATCAATTGAACCGTGATTTGCTGGAACGCGAACGAGCGCATTTGTTTCCGTCAAACAAGTTATGTCGCCGGAACTCGCCCAAGCCAGCGGATGCAAACCTGCCAAATCCAATCGCGCCGGCCAGAGCGTTTCGCGCGGGCACGGTGCGTCGTTCAATTTTTCCGCCAATTGGCCGCGCCGGAATTTTTTTGGCTCCGCGCCGATGAGTTTCGCCAAAGCGGTCGCGACGAACAAATGAAAACAGACGAAATGCGACAGCGGATTTCCCGGCAGCCCGAAAGTCGCGCGCGAACCATTCACGCCAAAGATCAGCGGCCTGCCCGGACGAACGTTTATCTGCGAAAAAACAATTTCAAAACCAAGCCACTCCAGAAGCGGGCGCGTAAAATCCTTGTCTCCAACGCTCGCGCCGCCGGAAACCAAAACCAAATCGGCGTTGTCAATTTGCGATTTGCGATTTGCGATTTGCGATTGGGCGGCTTCAAAATTTTCCGGCAAATGCAATTGCTCCAGATCGCAGGAAAATTTTTGCAACAGACTGTGAATCAAAATCGAATTAGTGTCGCGGATTTGTCCCGACTTGGGCGTTTGTTCGGGCGGAACAACTTCATCGCCGGTCGTAAAATGCACGATGCGCAATCGCGGACTGACAATCGGCTGCGCGCAGCCTGCCGCCGCCAGCAACGCCAACTTGCCCGCGTCCAAACGCGCGCCCTCTGGCACGAGCGGTTGTCCGGCCTTCACGTCTTCGCCGCGTTTGCGGATGTTCAGCGGGCTTTCGCGTTTCAGGATTTTTATTCGGTCGCCGTTGCGCTCCACATTTTCCTGCATGACGACGCGCAAATTTTCACCCGGCAACGCCGCGCCGGTCGCAATTCTCACCGCCTCGCCGGGTTTTAATTCCCGCGGTTTCCAATCGGCGGCGTGAATCGTGTCAACGACTTGAAAATTTTCCGCCGTGCCGTTTTGTAAAATCGCAAAGCCGTCGCGCGTCGAGCAATCAAATGGCGGCAAATCTTCCGCCGCGAAAATCGTTTCACGCAGCACGCGGCCAAAAGATTCTTCCAACCGAACACGAATGCCAGGCAAAGGCTGGCAACGCGATTGAATTTCCGAAACGGCTTCGTCAAGCGAAAGGGTTTTTTGTAGCGGCGCTCTGTGAGCGTCATCTTTTGGAATGTCGGCGGAACTTCGGCGGTCACAAACCACCGCTACAATTGCGCGCCGTTTCCAGATCGGCACGTCCTGCTTGAGCCGGTCCATAAATCCGGCGAGCAGGGCAATCGCCTCGCCACGATGTTTTCCGGCCACACCGACGTAAATCGCCGTCTCGCCAACCGGAATCGCGCCGACGCGATGAATCACTTTCGCCGCGAGGCAAGGATTTTTTTTTGAAATTTCTTCAAGCAGCCTGCGGATTTCGCGTTCGGCCATTTCAGGATAAGCCTCGTACTCGAGAGCAGAAATTTTTCCGCCATTTTCTGAATCGCGAACGACGCCGCGAAATTCCACCCACGCGCCGTGCGCACCGATTTGCGACGGCGGAGAAATTTTTCCCGCAATCTGTTCGTTCGTCAGTTGGATTTCAATTTCCATGCGGCAAAAATTTCATCCGCCCGACACCGGCGGAATCAGGGCGACTTCATCAGCGTCCGTGAATTGCGTTTCGGCGTCGGCGTATTCCCAGTTGCGGGCGAGCCGGACATTTTTTTGATGATTTGCGAGCGCGGGAAATTTTTCCGCCAACATTTTCCAAAGCAGAACGTCATTCAGTGCTGATGTTGGCGCGAGTTCGATGGAATCGCAGCCGGTCACGTCCTTGAGCTGGGCAAAAAATAATACGCGCATGACAGATGAGAATTTACGAAGCGGCTTCAAGCAACAATTTTCCGCCGGCAAAAATCAGCACGCCGGCCAGCACGCGGCTGAAAGTGACGCTGCTCCAGCGCCGCGCACCGAGGTGCGTGCCGAGCAGCGCGCCGATGACGGCGGGCAGCGTGAGCCAGAGCAACGGCCCGGCGTGCGTGATTTTTTCCCAGCCCGCGCCGACGAGGCCGCTGATGGAATTCACCACGATGAATCCCGCCGCGATACCGCCGGTGGTTTTCGGCTTCACCCAGCGGAACAGATACAACAACGGACTCAAAAAAACGCCGCCTCCAATTCCGGTCAGGCCCGCCAGAAATCCCAGCACCGCGCCGACGAGCAGTGCGACCGGCAAAAAGCATTTTCGCACGGCGACATCATCCGTCTGCCAGCGCGAGCGGAACAGTAAAATAATTCCGGCGACCGACAACACCGCGCCCAGAATAATTTTGTAAGTGTGCGGGCTGATGTGAATTCTGCTGCCAAGGAATGCAAAGGGAATGGACGCGACGGCGAACGAAAGGAAAATTTTCCAGTCGAAATGCCCGGCCTGGTAAAATCGCCAGAACGCGATGCTGGCGACGAAAATGTTGGCGATCAGCACCGCCACTTTTGCGGACGCGGGCGCGACGCCGACAAGCGCGAGCGCGGCGAGATAACCCGTCGCGCCGCCGTGGCCGACGGATGAATAAAAAAATGCGACCGTGAAAACAGCGGTAATCAAGATCGCCCAATTCAATGTCGTCAGGTCGTGCATGATTTAGAAATCCTTAACGCGTAGAAATGCGAAAGTGGAACTGCCAATCCGTTTTGTCAAAAGGAAAGACAAAAGGCGCGACGCTTTAATTGGATTCAATCTGAACGGAATCGCCCGCGCGGATGACGCCGCCTTGCAGCACGGCGGCGTAAGCGCCGACGCGCGCCTGATTGTGGCGTGCGGCGGTTTTCAAAATGCCGGTGTCCTTGGGCAGGTCGCCCTGCGGCAAAGTCGTCATCACGCAACGACCGCACGGGCCGGTGATTTTTATTTTCACTTCACCGCCGATGGACAGAATTTTTTTGTCCCATTCATTTTCGGGAAAGCCCTTGAAGTCGGGCGCGGTCTGGATCACGAGATTCGGGCGGAAGCGGCGCGTTTCAAACCGGCCTTCGGGATACAGCGCGCGGAAACTGTCGAGCGTCGCCGTCGTGAGCAGATGAATCATTCCGAGATCAAAAAAAGTTTCCGTAGGCATGGCTTCGTCGGTCACGACATCGCGCCGCGCCAGCCCGTCAATGTCCGGCCAATACTCTTCCAGCGTGCCGGTGGAGGTTGCGCTTTTCAAAAAGCGAACCGGCTTGCCAAAACTCGACGACAATCGGGTGGCAATGTTTTTGTCCTCGGTCGAAACGGTGCTGCCGTCCGGCAAAGTAATCCAGACGGACGGCAGAGAATCGCCATTCAATGGTTCGGCGAACGCGGCGCGAAAACTGAAGAGCGTCGGCCATTTGGAAGGATTTTTCGCGCTGGCGATTTTTCCCGTCTCGACGTCGGCGATGGCGAAGGCGCGGTCGCCGTGAAAACCTTTTGTGCCGACTCGCGTCGCGTTCAATTCCTCGCCCATCATGGATTTGACGGGATACCGATGGAGTGAGGCGACCGCACCAATTTTTGTTGCGGTCATAATCAGGCGGTTGCGGCAGCATGAAGTTTCTGGACTTGCGTGCTGACTTCGACCACGCGTTCCGGTTTCTGATGCCGCATTCCCATCACTCGGAGAATTCCGAACCAAAGATAGGCGACGAAAGCATACGGAAAGTAGTTGACCGGCGGGGACGGAATGGGCCAGACGCTGCCAACAATGGGAATCAACATCAGCGCCATTGCCACAACGCACAAAATGACGTGTTGTGTCTTCAGTTCGCCGCGCTTTTTGAGAAAGAATGGCGCTGCAAGCACGATGAGTGTGTAAGCGCCAACAAAACCAAATGCACCCATGGTGCCGGCGTCGTTGAACTCGTCGAGCACCGCCATGCCGTTAATCACGAGAAAGCCGTAAGACACTGACACCACAGCGAACATTACAATGGCCATGACAATAAGAGCAACGTGGGGCGTGCCATGCTTCGCATGTGCATAGCTGGTGTTTTGCGGGAAAAAGTCGTGACGGCCCATCGCATACATCACGCGGGCGCCGGCGTTCATGCAGGAAGATGCCAGGGCAAAAAAGCTGACCATGGCACCCAACGAAAGAATCGGCTGCAGGTAGGGCACACCATACATAACGGCAAGCGTGTTCAGTGGCGCATTCATTTTGTCCAAAGTGGTCGAGGCTCCTGCCGTGCCCTGCACTTCCACATAAGTGATGAAAATAAAGAAAGCAGCCGTGATGACGAGGCTCCAAATGACCGAGCGGGGAATTGTTTTAAGAGGATTAACCGCTTCTTCGCCAAAAGCCGTGGAACTTTCAAAACCGACCAGGCTGAAAATCGCGACCACCGCGCCCATGCCAAGCGTCAATAGCGAAGTGCCTTTCAAGGTGAATTGGGTCGTGTCAATCGCAAAGTGGTGATGCCCCAGAACGATGAACGCCAGCAACAGAATGAAGGTGCATGAGAACGCTTCCAGTCCCAAAGTAATTAACGTGGAAATTTTGATGTCCTTGTAAGCGATGTAGAAACATGATCCCAAACAAAAAGCAAAAAGAATCACGGGCGGCACACTGACATGAATCATCTGAAGCAGTGTGGTCGCGAAAATTGTGAATCCGGTCGTGCCAGCCAGACCGATGAACAGATACGCCCACAGAAGGCACCAGCCGCACAGCGCGCCGCCGCCAAATCCAAGACCTGACATGGCGTAACTATACATCGAGCCGGAGTTAGTCGTGCGTTTGGCAAATTGGTTCAAGCTAAGCGCGACAAATAATACCAGGAATCCTCCCACGGCATAAGACAGCCAACTGATGCTGCCGGTGGTGCCATACATCAGGGGCACAATCAGCGCCGCCGTCATGGTAGGAGAAATAAGCGCAATGTTTTGCGCCAGCAGTTCTTTGAAGTTCAGACAGTTTGCTCTTAACTTGTTCATGACAGTTCCTTTCGATTTTTGGGTTTTAGTTTTATTTTTTTGAAATTGATTTTCGTCTGGCGCGGTTTCGCAAAACCGGCCATTTCATTTTGCGGCTTCAAATCCAGCAGGCGTATCGCCGGAATCGCGCGATGCTGACTGTTTGCCGGAAGCATCATTTGGCTCGAATTGCCCACCGGCGAAGCCACCAGCAAAACTTCTGCGTCTTTTTTTCCATTCGCAATCAGGCGATGCGGCAGCCGCGAATCAAAATGCGCCGCGTCGCCCGGCGTCAAATCGTAAGTTTTTCCCGCCAGCGACAACGTCAGCGCACCGGACAGGACATAAATCCATTCTTCGCCGTCGTGATGGTAATGCTCGTCGCCGCGCCGCGAAACCGGCACGGTCACTTTGATCGGCTGCAAATTAAAAAAACATCCTGCGTTGGAGAGCGGGACATATTTCAGTCCGTTGATGCTTTTCTCAACGGCGTCCGCGCCGCGCGCGATCACACACGGCGCGGACCCCACCCCCGATTCAAATAGCGACGCCAGCGAAACGTTGAAAATTCTTGAAAGTGTCAGCGCGGCGGCAATCGAAGCCTGGCGGTCTCCCGATTCGAGCCGCGACAAAAAGGCTTTTGACAGGCTGCTGCGACACGCCAGCTCCTCCAGCGTCCAGCCGCACTTGAGCCGCAATTCCCGCAGCCTCGCGCCGAAGGAACTTAACTGCGATTGAATCTGATCCTCCAACTCGGCTGGTTGTCTTTTCGGCAACTTTGTTGTCATAAAGGCAACTCATCTTCAGCATCGCCAATGCCAGATTATAATTGAAACTGCTGTAATGAAAAAACCGAGTAATTTCAATCGGTTTTCTGTCCCTGACGAAAACAACGGGGTAAAACCGGCAAGTTTACGTGTTGCAAATTGTGCAGCGCGAACAAATCGAGACTGGCGAAAAATCCAAAACTAAAATTCAACCGCGTCGCCAACCCGCAATGGTTTCCCCGCTTCGCCTGGCGGAATGGAAGTGTTGACCGCGAACCGGTAAAAATGATTGAAACGCTGCGCGTTCGCCCATTCCGGAAGAAATTTTTTGCGCAATTCCATGAATTTTTTTTGAAATTCGGCGACGGCCCGGCCGCTCTCGGGATCGCGCGTGGGCACCACGCAGCGCTGGCACGGATTGTGGCCGAAAAATTTCACCGCGCCGATTTGAAACGGCTTGAGTTCATCGGGCACGCCGAAAAGGCTGTCTTCGCAAAACGGCTCGCCACCGGCGAGTTCAAGATTCGTGCGAAAACGGCGCTGCAAACTTTCCAGCGTCAATTCGGGAAACCATTTTTGAATTTCACGCAAACTAGCCTCGCTCGTGACGGTCGGGCCAAAAGCCGCACGGTCGTCGGGAAAACCCTTCTGCGGTTCGTGTCGCAACGTGACGGAAAATCCAAAAAATTCGCCCAGCCATTTTTCCATCCGGTCGGGCGCGTCCAGTTGAAATTGTGGTGATGGCGATTCGCCGTTTTGCCACAGCCTGACTTGCTTGATTTCTGGATCGAACGCGCAGCGCAGCTCATGCACGCGCGCCGTGCGTTTGCCGTTCACAACTTTGTCATCTTTGTCGAAAATCGCGTATATGCGGTCGTTCTCCAAAATGCCGCCGGGTGTGACGCGGGTTTCCCCGACAAATACGCCGTCCAGGGATTTGATTGGAAAAATCTGAATTCTGCCGAGGCGCATTCGGCCTTCTCAATACAGCAGCGAATTATGTTTCAGCAATAAAAAATTCAGCGGGCGTGTTGCAATTCTTGAAAAACTCCTCGTGAATTCACCAGTTGCGGCAACGCCTGACTGTGTTCATTGCGGAGACACACAGGTGTCGTGTTATTTGCACTGGCGATATGGTGAGGGTAAAGTCCTTTTTTGTAAAATTTTCCGCGCGGACGAATCCATCACCTCACCTTGTCCTGATTGCCGCATGGAATTTATTCTTTGGTCGTAGCGGTTATGAACGCGCTGAAGCGCCTGCCTGCCGAGACCACCTGCCAAAAACTTGATGCTTTACTTCCCGCCATTTTAGACAAAGCCTTCAATGCAGAATTGTGAAAGCAGCCAGTCTTGTATGGAGAAAGTAGAACCTGCCAAAATTATTCTGGCGATCTTCGCAATGACTTATATCGGGATCGCGATCGGGCGCATTCCCGGGTTGAAGCTCAATCGTGTTGGCATCGCCTTGCTGGGGGCCATTGGAATGATGATTTTCGGCGGCGTTACCACAGCCGACGCTGTTTCCTTTGTCAACTGGCCGACGATTTGCCTCCTCTTTGGATTTTTTGTCATCTCCGCCCAGCTTCACCTGTCGGGGTTCTATGACAAAGTGGCGGAGGCTCTCGCCAATCAGCTTGGACATCCCGCGCGGTTTCTGTTGATCCTGATGCTGGTCACCGGCGGGCTTTCCGCCGTTCTGAACCACGACATCGTTTGTTTCGTTTTTGCGCCGGTCACCGGCGTTGCGCTGCTGCGCAAACAAATCAATCCCGTTCCATTTTTGATTGCGCTGGCAATCTCCAGCAACATCGGTGCGGGCGCGACCCTCATCGGGAATCCGCAGAACATGATGATTGGACAGGTCGCGCATCTGGGTTTTGGCCACTACATGCTTTGGAGCTGCGTGCCGGTTGTTTTTGCCATGACCGCCGCTTATGCAATCATCTGGCTGATGTCGCGAAAACATCTTCAAGTTCCGTTGTCCATCGAAAATGGCGTGGCGCAACAAACCTATCCCTTCAACCAGCTTCACACCATCAAGGGAATCATCATTCTCGTCGTGGTCATCGGTCTGTTTTTCACTTCACTTCCCAAGGAGGTGATCGTTTTGGCGGCCGCCGGCATTCATCTGGCCAGCACCAAATTTCGCACCGACGATTTGCTCGGACCCGTGGATTGGCCGATTCTCGTGCTCTTCATGGGATTGTTTATTGTCACCGGAGCGTTTCAATCCACGGGTTATGGGGAAGACGCCATACACTGGCTGGCGCAACAAGGATTTGATCTCAATGCTCCGGTCAATTTGACTTTGGCGACGGCGGCGCTGTCCAATGTGATCGGGAATTCAGCCGCCGTGATGCTGTTGCTCAAGGTTGTAAATCTCACCGCGCCCGCCACGCCTTACATCCTGGCGCTGGCCAACAGCTTTGGCGGCAGTCTGATTATTATTGGGAGCGTGTCCAATATCATTGTCGTCCAGCAGGCGCGTGAAATGGGTATAAAAATTTCCTTTTGGGATTTCGCTAGATTGGGGATTCCCGTGACGCTGGCTGCCCTGTTTGGCCTGCTCGTCTGGGTTGTGTTGATGCGTTGATTAAATTTTAATGGCACAATTTTTTTTAATCACATGAACATCCGGCAGGCAACTGAACAGTATGAAAAGTGGCTCGCCGGTCACATCCGCGTGGTCGGGAGCGATCTTGACGCCAAGCATAAATTGATGGCGCAGGATGCGTTTTCGTTTCTGCGTGCCACGTTCTATCGCTGGATGCAACTTTTCCCGGCGCTTTGTCCGAAGCTGGCCGGCGCGCCCACGGTGCTGGCCGTTGGCGATTTGCATGTGGAAAATTATGGCACATGGCGCGATGCCGAGGGACGGCTGATATGGGGCATCAACGATTTCGACGAGGTGTTTCCGTTGCCTTACACGATTGACCTGGTGCGGCTGGCCACCAGCGCCCGGCTGGCGATTAAGCTGGGTCATTTGTCGCTCGTCCCGGCCAATGCCTGCGCGGCGATTCTGGAGGGTTACACCACAGGTTTGGAAAGTGGCGGTGAACCTTTTGTGCTGGCCGAAAAGCATCCCCTGTTGCGCGAGGCGGTCACCAGCCGGGAGCGCGATCCGACTGTCTTCTGGGAAAAATTTGTGGCGCTGCCAACGATCAAACCCGTGCCCGCGAAGGTGATGTTGATGCTCAAACAGGCCATGCCGGAACGCGGCCTCGCTTTTCGTGTGGCACACCGGCGGGCGGGATTGGGAAGTCTGGGCCGGCAACGGTTCACCGCCATTGCCGAATGGCGCGGTGGAAAAATCGCGCGTGAGGCGAAAGCGTTGCTGCCATCGGCCTGTGTCTGGGCGGGCGGATTATCAAACAACGGGATTTTTTATTCACGGATGCTGGCAGGCGCCGTTCGCACGCCGGACCCGTTTCTCTCGGTGAAAAACGGGTGGGTGTTGCGGCGGTTGTCGCCGTATTGCAGCCGGATTGAGTTGTCCCAGATGCCGCGCAGCCATGATGCAAAAAAACTGTTACGGGCCATGGGACGGGAACTGGCCAACGTCCATTGCGGCACGCGTCGGGCCGTGACGGCAGTGCGACGGGATTTGAAGCAACAGAAACCGGATTGGCTGCGTCAAGCCACTGAAGTCATGACAGAAGCCACGCTCAAAGATTGGAAGGAATGGCGAAAATGAACGCTTTGAAAGGCCGGTAGTGGTACGTTTTGAATCTAGCACCGCGTTATGGGTAGTGGTACGTTTTGAAATCAGTTTGGCTCCGGCGATTCCATGAGAAGGCAGCATCAATGATGTTGAATCGGCAAAAATAACCAATTTGTCATATCAGACAATTCAAGGAGCGATGATACGGCAGCAATAATGCCAACCACACGCTCCGCAAATCTTCGGAACTTCCAAAGAATGAATACGCTCCAAGCAGCAGGCAAACACATAATCGCTATCAAGAAAACCACTTGACCGCCATCAAATGTAACTTGCAGGACTGCCATCAAAATAAACGCGACAACAACAAAAAGATGGACACCAACAGTGCCACCGAGCAAAGCAAGCCATCTAAAGCTTGTCTTTGGAACAGGATTATTGGTGTCCATAACGCTATGCGGCTTAACGTAGAAAGCTGAGCCACCACCGACCGAAAATCAAGGCAACAATCCAACAATTTCTTCCAAGCTCCAAACATGGTCACAAATTCCCGCTTCCATCGCTGGTGTCACGCGCAAGGTTTGGTGAATGCGGGCGAAATTGTAATGCATATAATGCAGGGCAACCGCCGCTTCGTGATTCTCAATCTTCTTTGAAAAGGCGTTTGTCAACCGCGTGAACCGGCGCATCTGCATCCGCATCGTCAAATTCTGCCGCTCCGTGTGACTCGTCGAAATCTGCGCCCGCTCCGGCTTGCCCGAAAGGCCAGCAATTTTAGACCCACGATGCCGGGGAGCAGCAGTATCAGGCTTGACACCACCGGCTGGAGTTTCAAGAGTTGAATCATCGGCGAAGAACGGCAACAGTGAACCCGATGAATGATGAGTGCGAGTCCAGATACACCAGCCATGCCTTGCGTCGGCTTTTCATGGGTCTTGTTGCCACCGCCCGAGCTTGTCGTTTGATGACCGGACTGCTGCTGCTTCCGGTTTTGGGTACGGGCTGCGGCACCTTTGTGGCCCACCGAATGATACAGGCGCCCAATACCTATCCGTCCTGGCTGGCTCCTTCAGCGCCCGTTCTACTCTCATTCAACGAGAACCTCCTCACCAATTCCCCGGTGCGGTTTGCATGCGTGGGGCCACCGCCGGCCCGTTTGTGTTACCGCATTGTCGAGCCTGCGGAATATCATCTGAAAGTCAGCTCGACCAACTGGGTAAAGCGGGGTGAGGTGCGATACAAGTTCATCTTTCGCACCGATGTGCCCCGGACCAACACTTGGACGGCGGCGCCACGCGGCACCGTGATTTTGCTGCACGGCTATGGGCTCGCCGGATTTTCGATGGTACCGTGGGCGTTGCGTCTCGCCCAGGAGGGTTGGCGTTGCGTGCTGGTGGATTTGCGCGGACATGGCAAGTCCACCGGAAAAAAGATTTCCTTCGGACTCGTCGAGTCGCGGGATATGAGTCAACTGCTCGACGTGCTGGCGAACCAAAATCAACTTGTCCCTCCCGTGGCAGTCATCGGCGAATCCTACGGCGCGGCGCTGGCCTTGCGTTGGAAGACGATTGATCCGCGCGTGGGCAGAGTGGTGGCCATTGCGCCCTATACGGTGTTGTCCAACGCCGTGCTGAATATCTGCCGCGATTACGCCAGTTTCCTGCCACGGGCGGTCATCAGGTCCGGCCTTAAACAACTGCCCGCCGTGTTGGGTGTTCCAGGCGACGATCTGGATACAACAACTGTTTTGGCGCGGCATCCGGTGACCGCTTTATTCGTTTCTGGAACTGGGGACAACATCACGCCGTTAGCCGGCGTGCGAAGTCTATTCAATGAGTCGCTGCCGGACAGTGAACTGATCGTGGTGTCCGGGGCCACGCACGAAACCGTTACCTACCGTTTCAGCGAACTTATCCCGCCGGTGCTTGCGTGGTTAAACACAAACGAAACGGACTACGATGAGCATCACTCAACCCGCAACCCCGGTAACGATTTCAAACCACCCCGACAGGAACGAACGTCACAATGAAACTGGACAAGGCGTGACGCGCCGGCTTATGCATCGTCTCGCGGGGAATAGGTGTTCAGTCATTGCAAAACCTGTTTTCAGCGCAGCCAATTCTTCAACAAGCTTGAATAATTAAACCATTATTTTGTAATTGTTGCCTTACGTGGAAAAGTTAGACTGTGACCGTTAAATAAATTATGAAAAAACTCGGCATCGTTTTCGGAGTTCTGGTTGTCCTCGGCATTTTTATTTTAATCCTCATTGCCATCTCCGGCTTAAGCTACAACCGTCTGGTCAGGCTCTCGCAGTCAGTGGACAGCCAGTGGGCGCAGGTGCAAAATGTGTATCAACGCCGGGCTGATTTGATTCCCAATCTCGTCTCCACCGTGTCCGGCGCAGCCAATTTTGAAAAGTCCACGCTTACGGAAATCACACAGGCGCGTGCGTCCGTCGGCCAGGTGAAAATTGATCCGAACACTGCGCCGACCGATCCGGCCAAACTGGCGGCGTTTGATCAGGCACAGGGACAACTTTCCTCCGCGCTGTCCCGTTTGATGGTGGTCGTCGAACGCTATCCCAATTTGACGGCGACCGAAAACTTCCGTGATTTGCAGGCACAACTGGAAGGCACGGAAAATCGCATCAGCGTTGAACGCCGCGATTTTAATCAGGCCGTTCAAGCCTACGATACGGCCATCAAATCATTTCCCACGGTTTTTTACGCTTCGGCATTGGGCTTCCAATACAAACCCTATTTCAGCGCCGCGCCGGGAGCGGAAACACCGCCCAAAGTTCAATTCAATTTTGGCAGTCCAGCGACGAACACGCCCTGATTTGTGAAACGCCTCTGGATTGTCCTTGTTTTCGCATTTTGCCTCCGCGCATTTGCAGATGAAGTGATTCCTCCTGCACCGGCGCAATATTTCAACGACTACGCCCGGGTTGTCTCTTCGGCAACTGCGTCCCAATTGAACCAGACGCTCGAAAATTTTGAGCGCCAAAGCTCCGAACAAATTCTGGTCGCGATTTTTCCGACGATGCAATCGGATTCTTCCATTGAAGATTACACCGTTCGGGTGGCGCGGTCTTGGAAGGTGGGACAAAAGGACAATAACAACGGAGCCGTGCTCTTTGTCTTTGTCCAGGACCACAAAATGTATTTGCAGGTCGGCTATGGACTGGAGGGCGTTCTGCCCGACGCGCTCTGCAAACGGATTATTGATGAACAAATCTCTCCTCGATTCAAGGCGGGCGACTATGATGGCGGCCTGACTGCGGGCGTCCAGTCAATCCTCGCCGCGACTAAAGGCGAATATAAAGGAACGGGAGGAACGGTTGCGGATAGTCAAATGACACATCAATCAATCGCGCCGTTCTTTAGTTTTGGATTCATCGTGTTGATCGTGATTATTGTTATTTTCACGCGCGGTTCTGGAATGTTTTTACCCTGGTTGTTGCTTTCCAGCAGTGGTTCAAGCGGTGGTTGGGGCGGCGGAGGTTTTTCAAGTGGTGGCGGCTTTTCCGGCGGGGGCGGTGGATTTTCAGGTGGCGGCGGAAGTTTTGGCGGGGGCGGCGCTGGAGGATCATGGTGATTATGCATCCAAAAAAACTCATAAAACAACTGCCCCATGACACACTGGTCGCGGCGATTCGCGAGGCTGAACAAAAAACCTCGGGTCAAATCCGCGTTTTGATCAGCCACAAATCCGTGGCCGATCCGGTTGTCGCCGCGCAAAAGGAATTTGTCCGTCTGGGCATGACCAAATCCTCCGAACGAAACGGAGTGCTGATTTTTGTGGCTCCGCGCACTCACAAATTTGCCGTGATTGGTGATGCTGGAGTCCACGCAAAATGCGGCGATGAATTTTGGCAGGAGCTGGCGAAAGTCATGACGGATTATTTCCGCAGATCGGAATTCACCGAAGGCATAATTCACGGAGTAAGAAAGGCCGGCGAGCTGCTGGCCGCGCATTTTCCGAAACAACATTCGGCGAATTAGTCCAATCCTTCCAGCATCGCCAAAGCGCGCCGGCCTTTTTCCGTTTCCGACTTTTGCCAGCCGGTATTTTCAGCCTTTTCAATCAGTGACCTTAATCCGTCCCTGGCCGACTGGATTGCTGCAACCGGCCTTTTTACTCCTTGCAGTGCGTTCACGCATTCCATTCGCCTGGGAAGTGAAATTTCCAGCGGGAGTTTTCTCAGTTCCATTTCCGTGCATTGCCAGGGTTTTGGCATTGGCTGGGCATCCATGGTTAAATAAGAGGCCAATCCACCCGTTTTTGTTCCCGGTTTTGCAAAACAAACAAAAGCGGCAATGCAAGACTTGCTCCTTTCATGTCACGCAGCTTAAGCTGCCTCTGTCATGCGGTTGCTCGACCGATACTTGTTCCGCGAACTGCTCACGCCGCTGGCCTATTGCCTCGGCGGGTTTTTGATTTTTTGGATTTCCTTCGACCTCTTCACCAACTTGGAGAAATTTCAGGAACGCAAACTGCACTTGTTGGATGTCATCGCGCTTGAGACTGCAAAAACGCCCGATTCAATGGTCACAATTCTGCCGGTTGCGCTGCTCCTCGGGTTGCTTTACGCCCTGACCCATCATTCGCGCTACAACGAAATCACCGCCATGCGCGCCGCAGGCGTGAGCCTGTGGCGGATTTGCGCGCCGTATTTTGTCGTGGGTCTGGCCGCGAGCGCGGCGCTGTTTGCATTGAACGAATGGTGCGTGCCGCGCAGCCTGAATTGGGAGTATCACATTTTGAGCCGTTACGTTCAAAAACCGGACGACCCCGACGCGAAAAATGATTTTCGTAATTTCGGCTTTACCAACGCGCGCGCCCATCGCACCTGGTTCGTCGGCGAATACCATAAAAAGAACTTCGAAATGATCAAGCCACAGGTGGATTGGACTTTGCCCGACGGCTCGAGCCGGCGCTTGTATGCCGACAGGGCGGTTCGCACCAACGGCATATGGACATTTTTCAACACGAGGGAATACTCGCAGGCCGGCGCGAGCGCGCCGCTGCTGCCGTCATGGCAGACCAACGTGCTGGCGATGCCGGAATTCGACGAGACGCCCGATGAAATCGAGGGCGAAATCAAAATCAACAGCTACCAGAATTTCCGCACTTCGCGCAAAGCGGACATCCCGCTCGCGGATATTTTTGCTTACTTGCGACTGCACCCGAACTTGTCCCGCGCGGATGCGCGCTGGCTGTTCACAAAATTTTACGGGCGGCTGGCCGCGCCGTGGACCTGCCTCGTCGTCGTGCTCATTGCGATTCCATTTGGCGCGGCGTCGGGCCGGAGAAATCTTTTCTTTGGCGTGGCCGGCAGTATTTTCATTTGCTTCAGTTATTTTGTGATTCAATCGATCAGCCTCGCGGTCGGATCGGCTCCCAACGGCCATTTGCCCGCGTGGCTGGCGGCATGGCTGCCGAATCTTATTTTTGGCGCGATGGGTTTGATCCTGACGGCGCGCGTCCGGTAAGTTTTAAGTTTTAATTTTTCAATTTTGAGTTATTGATTCGGGCGCGTCCGCGCCGCTGCCAACAAAAAATTCAAAACTCAAAATTAAAAATTGAAACGTGAGTGACGAATTTCAAAAACTGGTGTCGCGCCATGAGCGGTTGAATTTGCTCTATCAAGTGAGCAACGTCATCCACTCCACGCTTGATTCGCAGGAGGCGCTGCAATTGATCGTGAGCGAGGCCGTCCGCCTGATGAACGCGAGTTCCGGCTCGGTCGTCTTGATCAATCCCACGTCGGGCTTTCTGGAAATTTCCGCGTCGCAAAACCTGCCGGGCACGGCGCGAAAAATCAAATTGCGCATCGGCGAAGGCGTCACCGGCTGGGTCGCGCGCCACGGCAAACCCGCGCGCGTCGGCGATGTGACGCAGGATTCACGCTACGTCGCGGCGCGGCGCGGCGTGAAATCCGAACTCGCCGTGCCGCTCGAAGTCAACGGCGAAACACGCGGCGTGATCAACGTGGATTCGGACCGCGCGGACGCCTTCAGCGCGAACGACCAGGATTTGCTCGAACAGCTCGCGGTGCAGGCCGCGAAAGTCATCCACAACACATGGCTCTACGAGCAATTGCGGTTGAAGGTGCATTTGTTCGAGTCGCTCTCCAGCGTCAGCCGCACGATCAATTCCACTTTGAATCTCGACGAGGCGCTGCGCGTTATCACGCGCGAGGCATGCGAGTTGATGCGCGCGCGGATGTGTTCGCTGATGATGCTCGACGAAAGCCGCGAATGGCTCGACCTGCGCGCAAGCTACGGCGCGGGCGAGGCTTACATAAAAAAACCGCGCTTGAGCGTCGAGGAAAGCCTGCTTGGCGTTGTCGCGCGCCGGAAAAAACCGATGCAGGTAGCCAACGTGCAAACGTCGAGCCACTATCAAAACGTCGCCGTCGCGCGGCGCGAAGGGCTGATTTCGCTGTTGAGCGTGCCTTTGCTTTTCGCCGGCCAGTCCATCGGAACGCTCAATGTTTACACAAGCCGGCTTTACAATTTTTCCAACGAAGAAATAAGAATTTTGAGCGCTCTGGCGGAATTGTCCGCGATCGCGATTGAAAAAGCGCGGCTCTACGAACGCATCGTGGACGTGGAGGAACAGTTGCGGCAGAACGAAAAACTTTCCGCGCTTGGTTTGCTCGCCGCCGAGGTCGCGCACGAAATCCGCAATCCTCTGACGGTGATGAAATTATTGTATCACTCGCTGGATTTGAAATTTCCCGCCGGCGATCCGCGCGCGAAGGACACGCGCATCATTGAAGCGAAAATCGAGCACTTGAATAAAATCGTGGAACAGATTTTGGACTTCGCGCGCACGACTGAACCAAAACTCGCGCCGGTGAATCTAAATGAACTGGTTGACGAACTTGGATTGCTCGTCCGTCACAAACTGGCAAATCAAAAAGTCCGGCTCGTCCGCGATTTGCAATCCGACTTGCCGCTGGTCATGGGCGATGCGCCGCAGTTGGAACAGGCGTTTTTGAATCTGATTCTCAACGCCGCCGAAGCCATGCCCGACGGCGGCACGCTTACCATCAGGTCGCGCGAAATTCGTCTGCCACGCAAAAGTGCGCAGCCGACTCACGTCGCCGTTGAATTCAAGGACACCGGCAAAGGCATGAGTGAAGAATTGCAAAAACGGGCGTTTACGGCGGTTCTTGCCACGACAAAAGCCAAAGGGACGGGACTCGGTCTGGCGATTGTCGGACGAATCATCGAAACTCATCGCGGCGATATTCGCATCAAATCCAGGATCGGTCGCGGCACGAACATTGTCATTAAGTTTCCCGTGAAATAATTTTTCCCCGTGCGAAGTTCGGTTTGATTTCTTCGGACATTTTTCGGCTCCGGTTCGCAAATCCATTTTACGGATACATGGGACTATGCCGTTGACAAAGAATTGAGGAAAACCCCGGTCATGTAGGATTAGATTGCGCTTTTTCAGGGATTTTTGACGAAAAAAGGGGGTCGTTGGACACTAAATTGTGCTGGTTAGCTGCGGCGACTTGTTAGGCGTCGTGGTCATCTCAATTTAAGCCAGACAATGACAAATAATCCGATGCTGACAAGCACAACCAGATATGCCAGCCAATAAAGACCGCGATGGAATCGGTCTAGCTCTCGCGGTCCGAAGGTCCAAAACCGCCGCTGCCGGTAGAGCGGAAGCCGTGCTAAAAATAAAAGGACGATGCCGAAAACTCCTGCCGCCACACCGACCCAATACAATCTTGTGATGACCTCGCCTCGCAGTGACGTTACGGAAGGCAAAAGCGTGGCTGTGAGCAGCCCTATCACTGCAATAGCGGGCATGAAGAAAATGCTGGCCAAAAGTCCAAGTACTTCTTCAGGAAGATGCCTATCTGATCGCTTATTATTCATAGCGCGAATGCCGCCTAACTCCCCAAACTGAGCCACGCCGGAACCATCATGTCAACCGTGAAAATGTGCCACGTTTCGGAGTCTTGGCACAGTTACCTTTGTGAAGTGCATATACCCGAGGATACATTCATTGCGAAATTTTTTGCGCGCCACCTTCTTATGCGGATGTCGGCAGAATTTTTCCCGTCGAATCGCCCGATTATAACTACCAAAGTTGCAATGTTGGGAACGGTTTGAAATTCTGTTTAAAATTCTTACACTCAATTCGGGATGCTGATTTCCTTATGCAAGCGAACTTTTATACTTCATTAATAAATATCTACGTTTATCATCATCAGGTGTCGGGGTGGCCGGAGATATTGAACCGGGTGAAAATATATCGGCAAATAAGGCTGCAATATTTAAAATTATCCGCTGATTCGGTATTTGCCGTTAAATGCAGTTTCATTTGACTTTAATGTACGTTTACAAAAAAAAATATGACGTGATTGTTGTCGGAGCCGGCCATGCCGGAATCGAGGCCGCGCTCGCGTCGGCACGCATGGGTTGTCAGACCTTGCTTCTGACGCTTAATGTGGATTCGATTGGGCAGATGTCCTGCAACCCGGCAATAGGTGGACTTGGAAAGGGGCATCTGGTTCGGGAAATTGATGCGCTCGGCGGCGAAATGGGCAAGGCAACGGATATGACCGGAGTGCAGTTTCGAATGTTAAATACGAAGAAAGGCCCCGCAGTCTGGTCTCCACGGGCGCAAAGCGATAAAAAGTATTATCAATTGAGGCTTAAGTGGATATGCGAATCTGAACCAAATCTTGATGTTAAACAGGGGCAATCTTCCAAGATTTTGCACAAGGATGGTAAGGCTTTCGGAGTTGAAACTAATTTTGAAGTTCAGTATTACGGCCACACAGTTGTTGTCACGACTGGAACTTTTTTGCGCGGCTTGATGCACATTGGATCGAGCCAGCAAGCAGGAGGTCGTGCTGGCGACCCGGCAGCAATGAATCTTTCAGACTCGCTCAAGGAACTTGGACTTGAGTTGGCCAGATTAAAAACAGGGACTCCGCCTAGGTTATTGCGTCGTTCGATTGATTTTTCAAAAACTGAACCTCAATACGGTGATGAGCCGGTTCCGTATTTTACCTACTGGAAAGACGATTTGTTCCACGTGGAACATGAGCGTGGCAAGTTTGCGGGTGCCGGCGGCTCAAATGGCAAATACCCGCACGGTTCCGTGCTTGATAAAATAGACTGCCAATTGCCATGTTTTATCACTTTTACAACCAGGGAAACTGCCAGTTTGATTCGTGCAAACCTTCATAAATCGCCAATGTATTCAGGTGTAATTGAAGGAATTGGACCTCGATATTGCCCCTCGATTGAAGATAAAATCGTCAAATTTTCTGAAAAGGAGCGGCACCAAATTTTTCTCGAACCTGAAGGCATAGAAACGGACGAGATTTATGTGAATGGATTTTCGACCTGCCTTCCATTCGAAGTGCAGGTGGATTTGGTGCGAACTATCATCGGGTGCGAGAACGCCGAAATCATGCGCCCGGCCTATGCTGTCGAATATGACTTTTCTCATCCGACACAATTGTTCCCGTCGCTCGAGACCAAAGTTTGCAGAAATCTTTTTCTGGCCGGGCAAATCAATGGCACTTCCGGCTATGAAGAGGCGGGCGCGCAAGGGTTGATGGCTGGGATTAATGCGGCGCGTCGGGTCAAAAAACTTGAGCCGATTGTTCTCCGGCGTGACCAGGCATACATCGGAGTTTTGATTGATGACCTGATCACGAAAGGCACGACGGAGCCTTACCGGATGTTCACGTCCCGGGCCGAGTATCGGCTTTTACTACGACAGGACAATGCCGACATGCGGCTTTCGCAAATTGGTCGTGAAATCGGATTGTTGGAGGAACGAAACTACCAAAAATTTTGTGCAAAAAGACAGGCTGTTGAAAATGAGTTAAATCGTTTGACAAAAACAGTTTATGAAAACAATTTCTTGGTTAAGATTTTAAGCAGGCCGGAAGTATCATACAAAAATTTGCCGGGCCGGAACGAGGCTTTGTCTGATGAAATTATTCAACAGGTTGAGATTGCGGTCAAATACGCCGGGTATATTGATCGCCAGGAGTTGGAAGTAAAAAAGTTCAAGAGGCTCGAAGACAAATCAATTCCCGATACTTTCGATTTTTCGACCGTGCCCAGCTTGCGCCTCGAAGCCCGGCAAAAATTTGCCAAAATTCGTCCGACAACCATTGGTCAGGCGGCGCGCATTTCCGGCGTGTCTCCCGCTGATATCAGCATCCTCATGGTTTGGTTGAAACGTTCAGCTGCGACGAATGAATGCAGCGATCATTCCGCCAAAGCAATTGAGGCTTGTGAAACTGAATTGGAAGAGTGATTTTTTGGCTGCCGTTCTGGGACAATTCCGCGTGTATCGCAATTTCATTGTATGGCTCGCTGCGCGTCGTCAAGATTGTTTTGCAGTGCTTGAAATTCCGCCAGTGGATTCGCCGCAAACGGCTGTGAAAATGGCAATTTACAGCGACATTAAAAAAGGACTGAAATGAAAATCCCGATTTTAGACACGCACAGTTTAACTAATTTAGAAGTAATTTTAATTGTCGCTTTTGCTGTGATGATTTCAATAAGGTTCTTCGGAAAGAGAAAGTAGATTTCAAATTAAGGCACTACCGGTTGTTTCGCCCTGTTGCCATTCGACTGGCGGCCAGTTATATCGCGCCATGAATCAGTTGGAGCGGGTGCAACGGAGGCGGCAGGGCGGGGTCGTTTCCGCCGCCGCTGACGATGGAGGTGTCGGATAGGCATTGAATGCAAAACGGCATTTTTACCAAACGAACCCATCTTGAAAATTGTAGAATAGCGAAAATCGGGGGGATTAAAAGTGAGTTTCGTCAAGCCAAATCAAGGCTAATCAAGGCTAGTCAAGCCAAAGTGCCACAATTCCGCCTTAAGTCGCAATGAAGCTGACATCAATTGGACTATTGGTGCTGATAGTGAGATTACTCACCATAAACTTGTGCTTTCAACGTTTGCAAAAACTCAAAATGGCCAATTGATGCCAATGGAAAAATAGAGTTGGCCGCCCAAATTTAATCGTCCCTCACGACCTCCATTGTTGAACGTGGCATCTCCCATTGGCATATATTGCGCGCCCACGTAAATGTCGCCGTTATCCACCACATGCACCATCAGGGTTCCGTTCACGTAACCGCCGTATGTGATGTCGGTCGCTCCGAAGCTGCCCCTATTGCGGGCGCTGACGCCACCAGCGGTGATATTTTCATCAAATTTGTAATCGCCGGATACGAGCCCAATGGCGGGGCCGGCACCCAGAGAGATACCGACATGGTCGCCTACATCCCAATAAAATGAAGGCCCCAACCGCAGAGTATAAAGCATCACGTCCAGCGAACGCGAGCCGGTGACAGTTCCGCTTAAATTGGTGGTGCTTGACGTATATGCAGCGGAAATGATTGGCCCTTGTCCGCTGAGACCACCCCGGTAAGGCGCGTCGGGCATGATAATGCCGCCAGTGTCAAAAGTGTAAGTTGATTGGTTGACCGTCGCCGACATCGGATGGCTGTCGGCGATGCTTATGGGCAGCAAGCCAAAACCCAATTCCCAACCGACGCGAGCGTGCTTCCAATACCAGAGGTTATCACCGTAAGCCATGTCGAATCCCGGGAATGCCCCGCCATTGTCTTTTGAATTGCCGGATGTGGAATACGATGTGGTGTTGTGCATCTGCAATGTTTGGTTGGCGGCGTTGTATTGCGACGCGCTGTTGTATCCCCAATAACTGGTGTAGCCTCCGGCATTTCCGGTTTGATCCTCGCGGACATAGCCATCGTCATAAATCCCGTTCGCCGCGTTGTTGCCGGAAATGTTGAACGCCCCCTTCTCATTGAAGCTGCCGCTGATGTTCATTCCAACCATTGCACCCATGCGGAGATGGCGTGTCCAATCGTCCGTGTCCGAGGGAATTCTTATAAAGGCACTGGTGTCAGGATTCCCGCCGAATGTGTCCGGTGACGACGAGCCTGAAAACCACTGTTCTGATTGAGCCGAGACGCACATCGCAATCCCCGTGAAACCACAGGCCAGCCACCTCGCATGGAAGCGGGCGTTTTTCATAAAATGGAAGGGTGATGTCTGCATGACTTCATGGATTCAAAAACACGCGGTAAAAGCGTGTACCGCTGTTGGTTGGCGCACTCACCGTCGCTGGCGGGCCATAATCAATCCATTGAACCTCATTGGCCGGAGCCACGATGGATGGCGGCGCAACCATGGCATTTGAGAACAAAACGTTGTCGCTGTAAACCACGGTATAAGTCCGGTTGGTAATGGCAGGCCATTCAATCAGCATATTGCCATTGGGCAACTGGATGATGTGGGTAATGTTGAGATTTGTGCTGGTTGACGACGCTCCCGGCGGAGTCAAACTGGACACACCCACGGCAAATGCCTGTAACTGTTCATTGGTGAATGGAAAAGAACCCCTTGGGAAAAATTGCAGCAGCAAATTCACGCTTTGGTTTGTTCCAAGGGCGGCATTGTAAATCACGAACGGATTGCCATTGTTCGTGCCAGCGGCGTTGAACAGCCGGTTAGTCAAACCTGTGACAACGACGCGCGCGGCAGCGACGGCATTTGTGCCGATGTTTGACAGTAAAATAGTTTGCTCTGTCAGGCCGTTTTGCAGATTGATGGTTTGCGCGGAATTAGTGACGGCTATCAACTGGCCGGACAGATAATCAATGACGGTGATGTTGGTGCTGGCCGAATTATTGGCGGTGTTTGTGTCGAGCAAGCTTGTCGCGCCGACGGATGCGGAAAATGTCAGAACCCCCGCATTGGTGGGCTGAACTGTGAATTGTAAATTTTCAGAGCCGCCATTCACCAGTGTGCCCAAGTTGAAAATTAAATTGCTGCTCACGACGCTGTAAGTTTGATTCGCTGGCGAAACGCCCTCCAATATGACACCGGCTGGCAAAGTATTGGTCAGAACGACATTGGGTGCGGCATTCGGCCCTAAATTCATCACGGTCACTCCGTAAGTCATCAAGTCGTTGGTGACGACAACTTGGTTGGGGCCGAACATTGCCACACCAAGGTCAGCTTGCGTGGTGACGACTTGAACCACAATGTTGGTCGTAGCGGTGTTCGTCACTTCGGTGGAAGCGACGGTGATGGAGTTGGTGAGAAATCCAGCGTTCTGCGATTGCAAGGTCACGGTCATCTGCGCCACGTTGCCATTCGTGAATTGGTCGAAACTGAAAGTGAGGCTTGTCGCATTGGTGAAAACAGAATTTGTGCCGTAGCTGCTGCTCGCGCTCGAAAATTGAACCGGAGCCGACAGCGTATTGGTCACAAAGAAATTTGTGAGCAGCATACCCGTCTGATTGGTCACGTTGATGGTGTAAGTCAGGGAATTATTTGTGACGACGGAATTCGGTGAATTTGTGACGGAAAGGCCGAAACCCTGCGCTTCAGCCGTTGTGCCAGCAAAGACCAACGCGACTAAAAACACTGGCACTATTCGGAGAATAAAAAAAAACTTCATGTAAAAATGAATCCCAAATTAAACGCCACAAGGCTGCAAAAGTTTTGAAGATTTGGCAATTTAAGTTTTACCGCGACGGTCGCCTATGGTGTCGGCGTCCTTAGGTTGACACCCGCCTTAATGGGTGCCCCCTTTGACCCCTCTTACGAGGAACGCAAGCTGCAAACGCAACACAATATAAAGAACGACCAAAGAACCAAATAGGTTAAGCAGACAATTACATACGTTTGCTCTTTTCTTCGTATTCCGAGGCAGAACAAGAGAATGGCTCCAAAGACATCCATATATTTAGTATACTGGGTTATATCAAGGACCACTAAACACCAATTCGGGAGGGTAAATGAACCCGGCCCCAAGCTGAATTTAAATATGTTCACGTATTTCAACAAGAAAATACTTTCGAGTATCAAGACAACGACCGTCAACACGTAAATAGTATATTTATACGACAATGCCTTCATAAGCTATACATTAGCATTACGGATTCACCTTCAGTAGCCTAGCATTTCCGCCACTACTTTTTTCCCACAACAGCAATCCCAGATGTCACTTATTTTCCGAGAAACAGAGCCACTTATCCATCCGGAAGTCGTCCCCCATCCTGGCGGCAGAGTCGACGTAAAGGGGTCAGTCCCGAGTATTTTATTCAAGCTTGAATTCATTTTGTTCGTCCGGTTCAACTTTTAATCCGCAATGGCCTCGGCATGGCAAAATCCCATCCAATTGCCGGACTTGTGTAAATGCTCGCACAATCCATTTTCGTTCCAGTGACACTTGGTTATACCGCCTCTTTGGCTGAAGCCAACCAGCAGCATCAAATCACAACGATTTGCAAAACTGGATGGCTATAACACCACTTTGTAGAAACGTTGCGATTTATTAATTGTGTCCGTCACAGTCTTTGTCGTTCCATCACCAGTAACAATATTCAAGAGTTTCCAATACACGTCCGCCAAATTGTCTTTATACACCACGAGGTAGCTAAACCCAACCTGCGTCGGGAACGAAATGACGGTGTTTGAACCGTTCAAAGTTGCGGTAATGTCTGTGGGCACCGGCACCGGCACCAGCATGTAAAAGTTGGCGTTTGCACTGTTGCCGCTCGTCATTTTAAGTGTTTCCACTCCACCGAGCGATACCACCGCAGGTTGTCCGTTGGTGTTTAATAGCGGCACCCATTGCCACGACTGCCATCCGGTCCCCGCCGCGCTGAACGTTCCCAAAACCTGCGTTGCCTGACTCATTGTGTGCCAGCCCTCGGTTACCAGACTGTTTGTCACATTATACGCTCCATTGCCTCCCGCCAGTCGCCCGTAAATGTAATAATTGTTTGTCGGGAACGTGCGCGTATAATTCAGCCATGCGCCGGTATACCACCAGCCCACGTTATAGTCAGAAACGCCCGCTGTAATATATTTTTGCCTCAAAAAGTCGGTCGCAACTTGAGTGCCACAAGAGTCATTCCGGTAGGCGAACTGCTCGCCGCTGACATTATTCGGCGTCGTCAGGTCAATCCCCACAACGGCTGCCGTGGCTTCCAGGTAATAACTGTTGGTCGCCGGGACAGCCGTCGGAACCGGATTATCAATAAACCGTCCCCCTCCGAAATCAAAATCCTCCGCCTCCACCATAAGGTTACTTTGACTGAAGGTGTCAAAATTATTAACCGCAGCAGTTGCAACGAAACCGTAGGCATTGGTGACATTGATGGTGACCGAATTAAAAAATAGATTCGGCAGCAGGCCGGCAAAGCTTACATTCCAATTCATGGGCGAACCGCTGAACATCAATTGCGACGAAACATCAATCCCATTCACGATAACCTGAATCCCGTTGGTCGAAACACTTCCGTCCGCCGAACTCACGGTGAATGTGAGATTGCTGACAGGATTTACAAACACGCTCGACGAAATGGGGCTGATCCCGCTTATCGCGACGGGTTGCGGGGTGGGATAAACTTCAAATTCCCACAGCGAGTCACCGTAAGCCGTGTTGCGTTGCGTGCTATACATACGCACATAACGCCCGCTCCCCAGCGCCGCAAGATCGTTGATGCTGCCGATGCCATTGGTCGTCGTGTTGACAGTGGTCCATGTGCTGTTATCAGGGGACAGTTGGATGGTATAACTTTTGGCAGAGGCATTTTCCCAATTAAGCCTGACTCGGGCAATGTTTTGGACTGAACCCAAGTCCACCGTGATCCATTGCGGATCACTGAAAAGAGAACTCCAACGCGTCGTCAAGTCGCCGTCATTGGCATTGGCAGCGGGATAGCTTGTTGATTCGACCGATGAGGCCGATGCGGGTTGGTTCTGCGCAATATTGTTGGTGCCGCAAACCTGCACCCGGTCCAATTCAATCCAGTTTATATTGAATCCGCTGTTGAGCACCTCCAAGCGCAAGGCTTTGCTGCCGGTGCCACCCGGAAGCGGAAGATTCGGCAGCGTGACTGTCTGCCAGTTCTGCCAGCCACCTGTATTCGGGACTTGAATCGTGCCAAGCACGGTGCCGTCGAGCCGCACACGCAATTGTCCCCCGCCCGCAAGCGAAGCCACACGCACACTAATGCTGTAGATGGCTTCCGGATCAGGCACATTCACGGTGTATTCCAGCCATTCGCCGCTATTGACATAGCCGACATCGTAACCGCCGCCGGTGTCCGTGGTGGCTTCAATGCCCACATCATCCGACCGGAATGCTCCGCCCGGATTTCCAACCGTGGTATTGTAATATGCCACACTCTCGCCACCAGTATCATAGTTCTCGGCCTCGACACGACCCGGGAGGTTGTTAATCACATTTCCGAATGGTTGTTGTGGCTGCGAATAGACCTCAAATTCCGAAAGGGAATAACCGCTCCCCGGAACAGCTTGTGTTGTTGCATACATTCGGACGTAGCGTCCCCGGCCTGAAACCAAAATGTCTTCCACTCCACCAACTCCATTGCTGGTGCTGTAAATGCCGGTCCAGTTGGTTCCATCGGGCGAAATCTGAATTGCATAGCTGCTGGCATAATTGGTGTTCCACTGCAGCCGGACGCGGGATAGATCTTTCATCAAACCAAGATCCACGGCAATCCATTGCGGATCACCGGACAGCGAACTCCACGCGGAACTTGCATCACCATCCACTGCGGCGGAGCCGGGAGTGTTCGCCGAGAACACGGACGAAATGGTGACTGACTGGTGGAGCGCTGCGTTGGCCAGATCACTTGAAGGGATCGCCGAGCCAACGGAGAATGCTCCTGTCAAACGAATGTCGCGGGACGAGGCGCCAACCATTACCTGGAATGTCCCGGGTGTGACAATCCAGCCGCGTGCCGTGGCATCCCAATTTGCGAGGTCTTCCCAGTCGAGATTAAAGGTCAAATGCTGCGTCTGCCCCGGCGAAAGCGTGATCTTCTGGAATCCTTTGAGCAATTTTGGCGGTTCACCCGCAGCAGCGGGAAAGCCAAGATATAGTTCAGCGACTTCGGCTCCGGCATGCGTGCCGGTATTTGTGAGGTCAAAACCAACTTGCACCTGCCCCGAAGGGCTCACCGCGCTTACGACGAGGTTACTGTAACCGAAGGTCGTGTAGGATAATCCAAAGCCGAAAGGGAACCGTGGAGTAATATTGTTTGCGTCATACCAGCGATAGCCAACTTGTAATCCTTCGGAATATGTAGCGTGACCAAGCAAACCCGGCCATTGCGTCGAAGTGCTCGCAGGCACCTGATTTGCAGATACGGGTATTGTCACCGGCAATTTCCCTGACGGATTTACGTCGTCAAAAAGGACCTGCGCCAGCGCATTCCCGTTTTCCTGTCCTGGATACCACGCAAACAGCACCGCCGCAACTTGATTTGCCCACGGCATAAGCATGGTCGAAGATGAATATATTACCACAATTGTGTGTGGGTTGGCTGCGGCGATTGCACTCACAAGAGCATCTTGACCATTAGGCAACGAAAGACTGGATCGGTCAGAACCTTCACTGGTTTGCTGGCCTACACAGACAATCGCAATATCCGAGTTGGATGCGACCTGGGCAGCCGCCGAAATACTGGCGCCATCGCCCTGGCTGTAACTGACAGTGATGCCGCCTCCGGCGCGGCTGGTTATCCCGGCCAATGGCGTTATGTTATACGGCAAATTGACACCCGCAGAACCGGCTCCGGTTGAAATAGGCGATACGCTGGCGACCGATCCAATCACCGCGATTGAATGAATTGAAGACGTGTTCAGCGGTAGTAATCCGCCATTATTCTGGAGTAGCACGGTCCCCTCCGCGGCGGCATTACGGGCAAATTGGGCATGGGCCGTGCCTGTCACATTTGAACTCAGGTTGCCGGCGGTTGGATTGTCAAACAGACCGAATTGAAACATGCTCGTGAGCGTGCGTTGCACCATTCCGGTGACCTCGGACGAAGGCACGTTACCCGACTGGATGGCGTTGGTAAGAAGACTGCTTGCAAAACCACCGGAATACATATCCATATCAAGACCATTATTCACGCCCGCTACCGTGCTAAATCCCGCCCCCCAGTCGCTCATGACGAAACCATTGAAACCCCATAATTTCTTCAACGTGCCATTGAGCGCTTCCGACTCGCACGCGTAACGACTATTTATCCGGTTGTAGGATGCCATTATTGCGCCGACGCCCGCCCGTACTGACGCGCGAAATGCCGGATAATACACTTCCTGTCGTGTACGTTCGTCCACATCCGCACTCACGAGCATTCGTTGAGTTTCCTGGTCGTTACACACGAAATGTTTTGCCGTGGCGACGACGTCCTGGCTTTGAATGCCTTGAATTTCAGCCGCAGCCATTGCGCCTGACAGCCGCGGGTCTTCGCCGGAACCTTCAAAATTTCTTCCGTCCTCGTAGACGCGCGCGTCATTCATCATCGGCGCAAGCAGCACGTTGACACCCTTTCCCCGCGCTTCCGCACCCATCATGCTTCCATATTGTCGTGAGAGCGCCACATCCCAGCTTGCCGCAATTGTAATCGGCGCAGGGAAGGCAGTTACGTTATTAACTCCATCACCGATTCCGGCAGGACCGTCTTGCAAATTAATGGCTGGAATGCCAAGCCGTGAGTTATTCGGTATATTGCCGACATAAGAACCACTCCCAGCCGCCACCATTGTGGCCAGCTCGTTGAAAGTCATTGCGCTTACGAGCAACGATGCACGCTGATTGGCTGAAAGCGTCGTATTCGTCCACGACTGGGCTTGAAGGCTATCCACCATTCCCAGCCCAAATATAATAAGGCCAATCATTTGGATCGTATGGCCCAAAATCCTGGAGAAAATCTTGGAGTAAGAGGAACAAATCGCTTTCATAGCAGGATGTTAGCCAGAAATTGCCTCTTCGTCAAGGTTGGCGACGGTGTGGTGGCAAGTATGGTTTGAACTCCATCAAGCTGCGCCGAAAAGCAATACCGCAAACGGACAAATGATTATTGGTGGTGAAGCAAGGTCTTGCCCGATAAATTTGCCTTGGAAGTTCAAGTTCGATTTTAGGCGCGGTTTTCCAAAAAACAAGATTGGCT
>Ga0207066_1016_pt1 | contig 45436 bp, 39 predicted proteins | sample Alteio_BWMinCont_24_FD_153490 | JGI IMG/M metagenome (GOLD analysis project Ga0207066, IMG submission 153490) | Enriched cells from forest soil in Barre Woods Harvard Forest LTER site, Petersham, Massachusetts, United States -... | ecosystem: Environmental > Terrestrial > Soil > Temperate forest >...
CGTTCAGGTCGATCTTCCCCGACGCGAGCAAGTTTCGCATCGTGATCTCCATCAGCTCAACCATCCCACCCGCCTCGACGTCCGGCTCGGCGGCAAAGCGTGCGCGAGCGGAATGGATCATGTCGATATTGACCTTGGTGACGGGACGAAAGCTGCCCCGCTCCACCAGGATCGGCCGCTTGTGCAAGACCTCGGAAGGTTGCAGCACTTCGCCGGATGGTCCGAACATCGCGGCGCCTGTGAGGCCGACTTGCACGAGCTTGAGGCTCATCACGCGGTTATCCACGTGTCGAAACTCGATGCCCGAGAATTCGATCATGTCGATTTCGATGCGCTTGGTGGTGAGATTGTCGAGTAGCGATTCCAGCATCAGGCTGGGCTTGTGATGCAAAAAAAAGGCGGCATATAGAAGGTTCACTCCTACAATTCCTAGCGCCTCCTGCTGCAGTCCGTTTTCATCGTCGAGCATCCTGACGTGGATGGTGATCTGGCTATCCTCGTCCCGCGGGTGAGCTTGGTACTTCACTCCCATCCAGCCGTGACACTCGTTGGTTCCCTGATAGTTGCGCGCCGCTACCGTATCCGCGAAGGCAAAGAATGCGGTGCTGTCGCCACGCGTTAGCCGCAAACGTTCCAGGTTGAGGCTATGTTCATGGTCCAGCATGCTTTGCAGCCTTTCGCGCGAGACATAGCGCTTGGAGCGGCCATAGATCGCATCGCTGACGGCCATATCGTACGCGGACATTGTCTTGGAGATTGTGCCGGCCGCCGCTCCGACCTGGAAAAACCAGCGCGCCACCTCCTGCCCCGCGCCTATTTCGGCGAAGGTGCCGTAGCGCTCCGGGTCGAGGTTGACCCTGAGCGCCTTCTGATGCGTGCTCAATCTCGGACGGTCGTCATCCTCGAATGCCGCAACGGCCTCTGATCTAGTTGATATACCCATCTGGCTTAGGTTCCAGTATACGACTGCAAATGTGACACTTTGCTGAAGCAATCGGCTGTCCCGAAGGGATTCAGTAGAGGCTCTCTGAATCAAGAAATCACTCCAAGCCCACCAAGATTTGGCGGGCAATCGTGTTTTCATCCGCTATCCCTGTTGATTTTATTCGGTGAAGAACATCAATCCTTTCTTCATCGTATGCGCCGCGGCAGTCTTTTATTGTCGCGGCCGCGCAGTCCACCAAGGAGCGTCATGTCAAAGCGGCCATCATCCGTGCTCGTCTGTCTTTACTGCGCCACAGCACTGGCCTTCGCCCAGGTCAATGTGCTGACGGCGAACTACGATAACCAGCGAACCAACGCCAATGTCCATGAAACCGTACTCAAGCCTTCGAACGTGAACCCGGCCAGCTTCGGAAAGATTGCTAGTTTCCCGGTAGACGGGCAAATCTATACGCAACCGTTATACGCTGCCGGGGTGCAGACCCTGGGAGTCAAGAAAAACGTAGTCTACGTAGCCACCATGCACAACAGTGTTTACGCCATCGATGCCGACGCCCCTGGGACCAACTTGCCATTGTGGCAGGTGAATCTCGGTCCCTCGGTTCCTTCATCTCTTCTCCAGTTCGACGATATTCTGCCGGAAGTAGGCATTTTGAGCACGCCTGTCATCGACCTATCGCGGCAAGTGATCTACGTGGTGTCGGATTCTCTTGACGGCACCTCCCAGATGCCCGTCTTCCGGTTGCATGCGCTATCGCTGGCGAACGGCCACGAGGTGATGAATGGCCCAGTGACGATCCGCGCAACCGTAACGGGAAGCGGCGCAGCGAGTGTTGACGGCGCTATAGCTTTTGACGCGTTCACGCAACTCCAACGGCCCGGTCTGACGTTGGCAAATGGAGCTGTATACCTCGCGTTTGGCTCGCACGCCGATTGTTTCGACTTCCACGGCTGGCTGTTTGCTTATGACTCGTCTAACCTCCAACACCAGATCTCCGTTTTCAACACGACGTTGAATGGTTGGGGCGGCTCCATATGGCAATCCGGACGGGCGCCAGCGGTGGATGAGCAAGGGAATATCTATGTCGTCACCGGAAATGGAGATTATGACGGCTCCTCCAACTTCGGCGAGTCGGTTCTGCGCCTGTCGGGCGATAGTCTCCGCGTGCTGGATTGGTACACACCGGAAGAATGGGATGAGTTTAACAACAAAGATTGGGACTTCGGCACGACGGGTGCCATCCTGGTCCCCGATACCAATCTCGTTCTTGCCGCCGCGAAGTCCGGCATGCTCTACCTAATCCAGTGCGACTCCATGGGCCACCTGGGACCGGACAACACGAAATCCGTGCAAGGAGTGCAGGTGAACCAGTGGGGACTCTTCCACATGGCTCTGTGGAACAATCAGGCAGGTCCTATCGTTTACGAGTTTGAACCTTGGGGCGCGCTCAAAGCTTTCCAGATCGTAAATGACCGAATAAATGAAACGATGCTGTCGCAATATGCACCGGGTTCTGCGTCGTACTACGCCAGCATTGCTATTTCCGCTAATGGCGGGACCGACGGAACCGGTATCGTTTGGCTCATCACCGGCGATTCGCGTGCGGGTTCGCCCGGAACGCTGCATGCCTTGGACGCTTCCGATCTTTCGCACGAGCTGTGGAACAGCGATATGGCTCCCAACGATGCCCTCGGAACCGCCGCAAAGTTCGCTGCTGCGACTGTCGTTAATGGGCGAGTTTATGTTCCCACCTTCTCGAACGCTTTGGCCATCTACGGTCCGCCAAACTCCAGCAGCATTCATCCCGCCGCTCCCCTTACAAGTCAAATCACGGGCCTGGTGAATGGAGCCAGTTTCATCCCGGCCGCGGTGTCCCCAGGGGAGCTGGTCACAATCTATGGTGCGAATATTGGTCCGGCGCAAATGAGCAACTTCCAAGTGGATGCCGGTAATCAGGTGGCCACGTCCCTATCGGGCACCGAGGTTCTGTTCGATGGCATGCGCGCTCCAGTGTTATACACCTCGGCGACTCAGGTCGGCGCCATTGTGCCATTTGGTCTCACGGGGCCCACAGCCCAAGTTCAAGTGCTTTACAACGGCCTTCCTTCTTCTTCGATGACGGTTCCCGCCGTTCCCGCGGCGCCATCTCTTTTTTCTTTGGACGGCACCGGATCTGGTCCGGGCACGATCCTGAATCAAGATGGCAGCCTGAATTCCAAAGACAATCCTGCCGCTCGCGACTCCGTGGTGGTCCTTTACGCCACCGGAGCTGGAAATACGGATCCTTTCGGCGTCGATGGGAAGGTCATTATGGACGCGCCCTACCCTACTCCGCTTCTTCCGGTGACGGTGTTGATCGATAATCAGCCGGCCGAAGTAATTTATGCGGGAGCAGCTCCGGCATCGGTCATGGGCCTGGTGCAAATCAACGTGCGAGCGCCGCGTACCGCCTCTAATGGTTCCAAGGTTCCGGTTGTGATCAAAGTTGGGGATTATTCCAGCTCCAACGTGGTGACACTCGCTATTCGGTAGGCTGGGCGAGGGACTTATCACGCCGGCCGATTGCGAGCGCTGATGGCTTTCACTTTGGTGCGTTCGTTTCCTCAACGTCGGGCAATAGCGCTACCATAACGTGAGTGAAGTTACGCCTGGAGAATCAATGTCTGAGGTAGTGTATCGCTCCGATGTTCGCATCGAACGTGTGAAGGGACCTATTCGCAGGGCTTATTTGCCAGCCGAATCAGAACCGGTGATTTTCGGAGTGCATGGTGCAGTGGCCGAGCACTACAAGGTTCCGCCAAACGTCCTGGAACCGCATGCCACCACGTTGGATTATGTAGTGGCAGCGGCGGCCGGTTGACTCACCGGAACATTCGGAGGCGCGCTGGAAGCGCGTCAAATCGATGCCTCGAACGAGCGGCTGGTGTCGGAGGCTGTGGGCGAAATCGAATTGGAGGACAATGTGCTCGTGATAAGGCGCATTCACGTGCGGCTCAAACTCAAAGTCGACGAGTCTCAGCGGGAGACCGTAAACCGCGTATACGGGCTCTTCGCTGACAGATGCCCGATCTACCGAAGCCTCAAAGCGGCCATCCAAATCACAACAGAATTAGTGTTTGAGCCGCTGGCGCATTCGGCCTGACGTTGGTTTCGTATGAGCTCGGTCACGACACGCGTGGAAATCGTTCCCAGCGGCCAGACACTGGGGGCCGAAATTCGGGGGGTGGATCTCAGAAACATCAACGAGGGCGAGTTTGCCGCCATCTATCGCGCCTGGCTGGATCATCTGGTCGTCTTGCTGCGCGCGCAACAACTTACCGACGAGGATTTGATTGCTTTCAGCCGGCGCTTCGGCGATCTCGACTGGGCGCCGATCCAGGAAACGGGCCGCCGCTTTGTGGAGGGGCATCCGGAAATCTACGTCGTATCCAATGTGATTGAAAATGGCGCGCCCATCGGCAGCCTGGGTGCCGGTGAAGCTACTTGGCACACCGATATGTCGTACCTGGAGGATCCACCCAAGGCGAGCATGCTCTATGCGCTTGAAGTCCCTCCTGTCGGCGGGAACACGTATTTCTGCGACATGTATCATGCGTACGAGTCGCTACCGGAAGCAATGAAGCGGCGCATATCCGTTTTCAAGCTGAAGCACGACGGAACCTATAATAGCGGCGGATATGTGCGGCAGGGCGTGGCGGCCGGGGACGATCCGGTTAATTCCCCGGGCGCCTATCATCCGTTGGTCTGCACCCATCCGGAGACCGGCCGGCAAATGCTGTATCTCGGGCGGCGGCGCAACGCTTACATCGGCGGTTTATCGCTTGCGGAATCGGAAGCGTTGCTGGATGAGCTGTGGTCTTACGCTACGCGGGAGGAATCTGCGTGGCACAACGTCTGGCAGCCAGGAGATCTGGTCCTGTGGGATAACCGCTGCACCATGCATCGGCGCGATCCGTTCGACGCGAATGCGCGCAGGATCATGCACCGCACGCAAATCAAAGGCGAGGCCCGCCCAACAGCGTGACCACCCGGCCGCGGACTTCTATGCGACTCAAGTTGGGCGCTCCTGGAATCGTTCTGGGTCTGCTCTGCCTGATGTATCTGATCCTCTTTGTGAATCGGGTAAACATGTCTACAGCCGCGCCTTTGATGAAGGCGGACCTCAAGCTCAGCAACACGCAACTCGGGCTTGCGTTTTCGGCTTTTGCGATTCCCTATGCTTTCTTTCAGCTCATCGGAGGCTGGATCGGCGATAAACTCGGCGCCCGCCTTACGCTGTCGGCGTGCTGCGCGATCGTGGGGGTTTCGACGGTGCTAATGGGAATGGCGGGCGGGTTCGCCTCGCTGTTTGCCTTGCGGCTGGCATTAGGGTTCGGCGAAGGAGCTGCGTTCCCTACGGCCACTCGAGCCATGTCGAGTTGGACACCCGTGGAGCGTTGGGGCTTCGCGCAAGGAATCACCCATTCGTTTTCTCGCATCGGGAATGCTCTGACGCCACCTCTGATGGCCGGGCTGCTCGTGTTCGTGTCCTGGCGCGGCTCGTTCGTCATCCTGGGCTTGTTGAGCTTCGTCTGGCTCGTGGCATGGGCCCTGTATTTTCGCAACGACCCACGGGAACATCCGTCGATTACAGCCGCGGAGCTAACGAAACTGCCTAGACCCGCCTCAGGCGCCCGTCGGTCCATCCCCTGGTTGCCTCTCGCGCGGCGAATTCTTCCAGTGACGATCGTCGATTTCTGTTACGGCTGGACACTGTGGCTGTTTCTGACCTGGATCCCCGCATTCTTCTTTGAAAACTACCACCTGAATCTGCAGTCCACGGCGATGTTTTCCGCTGGCGTGCTCTTTGCCGGAGTGGTGGGCGATACCGTTGGCGGCCTGATTACAGATTGGCTGTTGCATAAAACAGACAGCCTGGTGACCGCGCGCCGGTTCGTTATTGTCGCGGGCTTCCTTGGCGCCTTCGTGTTTCTGTTGCCGGTGGTTCTAATTCACAATCTGACCTGGGCGGCAGTAAGTCTGTCGCTGGCCTTTTTCTTTGCGGAGCTGATCGTGGCGCCCATATGGGCCGTGCCGATGGACATCGCGCCACGTTACTCCGGCACAGCCAGCGGCATGATGAATTTTGGTTTTGGAGTGGCCGGCTTAGTCTCGCCGTCGAGCTTCGGTTATCTGGTGGACCGCACGGGAAGTTGGGTGGCTCCGTTCATCGGGTCGATCGCGTTGCTGCTTTTGGGAGCGATCTTGGCCTGCCGCTTGAGGCCGGACAAGCCTTTTGTGGATGCGAGGGTTGAGTACCAACCAGCGCATTCGACTTAGGTCTTATGGCCCGTTCGCGTCTGGAGCCAGCGCCCGAGTGACTCCTGAGTCTCGCCCGACCTCCGGCCCGCCAAGAGACTTTCCACGCTGATATCCTCATCCAAATCTGGCCAGTGTATTCCGAATCCGCCGCCAATGAGACGCCAATTGGCTCGCTCCGCTGGTATCCCGTGCGCCAGCCGCGGGAACCACGACAGCGGCACGGTGATTGTCCTGCCGTCGGCAAGATCGACGATGAGTGCTTCGTCGTTTGCAGTCACGCTTTGAGCAAGTGGTTCCCTGAGATCAGTTCGCGAAGTATTCAACTAGGGCGTTTTCTTCCCGCTTTGCGGAGTCACCACGAAGCTCGCAGCAGCTGCGATGAGTGGCGGCACGGCCGCAACCCAGAAGACACGCTTTACCTCTAACTCCGACGACAGCAGCAGTCCCCCGACCAACGGTCCGACGATGGAGCCGATCCGTCCAATTCCCAAGGCCCAGCCCGTTCCGGTAGAGCGAATCCCGGTGGGATAAGATTCGGCGGTGAGCGCGTTGGCGCCGGTTTGCGCGCCAATAACACAGAATCCGGCGGCGAATACCACAATCGTTCCGAGCACGACGGAAGTGCCCGCCGCACCTACCAAGAACACGCACACGCTTGCCCCTAGATAGGCCCACGCCAGCACACGATAGGACGTCATACGATCGATGAACCGCCCCAGAAAGATCGACGCTACGGCGCCTCCCACCTGGAACATGGTCGTGATCAGGATCGCTTGCCGGAGGGACAGCCCCGCGTCGTGAAGGATGGTCGGGAGCCAGCTATTCAGAAAGAACAGATCAAGCAGGCTCATGAAGTAGATGACCCACAGCAGCAGAGTCAGTTTTGCGCGTCCCAGGGCGAAGAGTTGCTTCACAACGAATCCTCGTTCACGGCGCTCGCCTGCTACAAACGACGTTCCCGGCGGGACCTTGACGTCGGGAGCGACCTTGTGAAGGATATTGGCGAGCCTGCCGTCTTCTCCGCCTTTGAGAACCAGGAAACGAAGCGACTCCGGGAGGCCGAACAAGAAGACCGCGGCCACGCACGGCAGTAAACCGCCGAGCACGAAGACCGATTGCCAGCCGAAATGCGGGATCAAAGCCGCCGCCACAAGTCCACCGGCCGCCGCGCCGATGGTGAATCCGGTGAACATGATCATGACCCCGGTGGCACGGATTCGCTTAGGCATGTACTCAGCCGTGAGTGCGATCGCGTTCGGCATGGTGCCGCCGAGACCGAATCCGGTAATCAAACGAAGCACCAGCATGGACTGGACCGAATCGGCGCGCGACGTGAGCAGCGAGAATATTCCGAACCAGAGGGTGCAAAATACAAGAACCGGTTTGCGCCCGAAGCGATCGGCCAGTGGACCGAACAGGAGCGCGCCGAGCAACATCCCGAGCAGGCCGGAGGACAGGATAGGGCTTAGCGCGGCGCGCGAGATGTGCCACTGCTGGGCCAAGGACGGCGCGACGAAGCCCATTACCTGGGCGTCGAACCCGTCCAGCAGGACCGATACGGCGCACAGGGCGGCAACGCGGAAGTGAAACTTGCCGAACGACTGCTGGTCGATGACCTGCTCGAGATCCAGGGACAAGGTGGCTTTCATTGGGTTCTACTTTCCAACTTAGCGAGTACATCTTTGAACTTGGCTGCCACTTTGGCGCGTAGCTCCGGGGAAGCTTCGGCGACCGGCGGAAAAGCTCCGATGCGTTCGAACGGCCGGCAGGCCATGATTACGGCGCGCGAGTTGGTGGTGGTCCCAGACAGGATCCGGGGGTCGAGCGGCCCGCTCCAGGCTTTTCTAATAAAGTCGATATCCTCGACCGGGTCGCAACGGGTGCACATGGCCCAGACAACCTCGAATAGGTTAGTCGGGTCGATGTCGTCGTCCACCACCACTACAAAACGGCCGAGATAGGAACCGGATTGACAGCTCGCCGCCAGCATGCCTGCCTGACGGGCGTGACCCGCGAAGGCTTGCTTGATCGAAATCACGTTGAACATCCGCGCTCCGCCGGCTTCATGACACCACACGCCTCTGACCCCCGATAATCCGGCGCGCTCCACCTCGTCCCAGATCATTCCTGCCTTCATGACGCACTTGGAATATGAGAAATCCGAGGGCGGCTTCATGGGCGTGGCGATAGTCAGAATCGGGTTGTTGCGATGATAGATCCGCCGGACCCGGATGACCGGCTGTTCACTTTTGCCGCCCGCATAATATCCGGTAAACTCACCGAACGGGCCCTCCGGAGCGGTTTCGCCGGGGTGCATTTCTCCCTCGATCACAAACTCCGCGTGAGAGGGCATCGGCAGGCCGTGAAGTTCGGACTCCACTACCTCGAACGGCTGCCCCCGGTGGCCGCCCGCGTAGTCGTACTCCGACATGCCGAAGCGTATTTCGTTACCACCGGCCAGAAACAGCAATGGGTCGTGTCCGCTGGAGACGAGCACCGGACAGGGCTGGCTCTTCTCGAAATACTTCTCGCGTATCTGGCGGCCATGCTTGCCCGGCGACATCCAAACGCCGACCCGCTTGGCGTCCTGGAGCATGACGCGGTACGTGCCGCAGTTGATCCAGCTGTCGTCGGGGTCGCGCATGATCACCAAGTCGTCAGTTCCTAAATAACGCCCACCGTCTTTCTCGTGAAGAAAAGGCGCCGGGAACTTTAGTAGATCGACGTCATCGTCACGCAGGATGTTCTCGAGCACAGGGCCGGTATGGACGGCCTTAGGCGGGATCGGTTTGTGCGTCTTCATCCGGTCGCGGTAAGAACGAACGACATCCATGGAATTGGAGGGAACCGGAAAGCCCAAAGTCAGCGCCAGGCGCTTAGCGGAATTGGTCATGCCGGAAAGTAAGCGGTAGCCTTTCGGGTAACCGGCGATGTCTTCAAACAGAATGGCGGGAGGATTGTTCCGGAGCTTGTTATAGACAATTTCAGCGAGCGTACCGATTTCCAGGTTCCAATCCGCGTTCGGAATACGCGCTAGTTCGCCTGCACGTTCGACTCGGTCCAATAGCTCGCGAAGATCGGTATGCGGCGCCGCATATTCATTCCATTTTTGATCGCGAGCAATGGCTTGCATTCTGTCCCGGTTGAGGCCGTTCGACTATCTGATACATTGTAAGGCTTCGCCGAATTGTCGACCGCCGAGTGGAGGCCGGGTACTACGAACCCATGGTGAGCACTGCCCGAAAACGGACTGTCGCGGACATCATACTCTCGTAGGCCGCGGCCGCTTGCTCGAGTGGAAATGTCTCGACCATCGGCAGGACTCCGGCATGAATGCTGAAGCGGATCGTTTCTTCGAGATTTCCCCCGACCCACCCGCCGATCGAACGAGTGGCCATCAGAAGATGCGGCGGAATCACCATCGGGTCCCTGCTGAACGCAACGACGACCATTTGTCCATTAGGGGTGAGGCCGCCCACCAGTTCGCCCATGGCTTTGCCGTTGGGGGCCGTGCATAGGATAACCCGCGCGCCTCCCATGGCTTGTAACCGCTTTGCTGCATCGCCGGCGTTCGTATCGATGTAGGCATCGGCTCCGAGCTTGCGGGCGAGTGCTTCCTTTTCGGTCCCTCGGGATAACGCGACCGTCTTGCATCCAAGTTTCAGGGCAAATTGCACGGCCAGATGGCCGAGTCCCCCGAGACCTTGGATCGCGACTAGGTCTCCGCCTCGGGCGCCGCTATGCCGCAGCGCCCCGAAGGTAGTCGCGCCAGCGCACAGGAGGGGTGCGGCTTTAGCCGGGATGAGCTCGTCCGGTATGCTGACCATTGCTTCCGCCCGGCCCAGCATGTACTCGGCGTAACCTCCATCCATGGAAAGGCCCGTCGTCAACGAATTCGCGCAGCCGCCGAACTGGCCGCTCGAACAGGCGCGGCAAAAGCCACAGTGTCCGCCATGCCATCCAATCCCGACTCTCTGTCCCACCTTCCACGTCGTCACCGAAGGTCCAGTTTTCTCGATCGTTCCGACCACTTCGTGTCCCGGGACTCGCGGGTAGGAGAGGCCAGGAAACCCTCCTTCTTTCGCGAGCGAGTCTCCATGGCAGATTCCACACGCCTCCACTTTGATGAGGACTTCGTGCTCCTTCGGTTGGGGGATCTCTCTGTGAATCAGCTCAAAGTCGGCCCCGGGCCCGCGCACCTGCACTGCTTTCATTTCCGGCAAGGAATAACCCTTTCCTGTTGCGAAGCCGCTGCGCTATTTCTGCTTCACCAGTTCCGGGAGCTTGGTCTTGACCTTCTCCACCTTCGGCATCGCGATGTTCACCACATACGGGTTCTTGGGATTCCGGTTGCAGAAGTTCTGATGGTGCTCCTCGGCTGGATAGAAGGATTTAAGCGCCACCACCTGGGTCACGATGGGCGAAGCGAACACCTTCGCCTGATCCAACTGCTTGATATAGGCTTCGGCAATTCTTTTCTGCTCCGGGTTGGAATAGAAGATCGCAGAGCGATATTGCGGACCGGTGTCCGGTCCTTGGCGGTTGAGTTGCGTGGGATCGTGCGCCACGTCGAAAAACACCTTCAACAGCCGGCCGTAGGAGATCTTCCGTGGGTTGTATGTCACCTGCACCGACTCAGCATGTCCAGTGGTGCCGGTGCTGACGATATCGTAGTGAGCCGAAGCCGCGTCGCCGCCTGAGTAACCGGACACGACCTTGTCCACCCCCTCGATCTGTTGAAAGACCGCCTCGACACACCAAAAGCAACCTCCCGCCAGAACCGCGGTCTCGGCGCCCGCTCCGGCGGAGTTTTTGTTGTCGACGACGGGATCCGGGAAATCGGCAGCCACCAGGGCCATGGCGGAAAGCGCCAACACACCCGCAGCCATGCGTGACAGTAGAGTTGTCAAAGTCATCTAAACCTCCCTATTTGAATCGCTCCTGCTCTATGATAGTCGCGTTGCGTGGCAAAAAGGATACCGACTCAGAAGAAGCCAGGTAGAATCAGGGAACACGGTCGGTGTTAGTAGAAGACTGGACCAGTTGTCTTGCGGGAATCGCAGTAAATACGGAACCCTACCCCTCCGATCGTGCTAAAATCGATTGTGCGGACGAGAATTCTGGGCGTCATACCTGCCCGGTTTGCCTCCTCCCGCTTCCCCGGAAAAGCACTCGCCGTCCTCGCCGGAAAACCCATGCTCCAGCACGTTTACGAACGGGCGAGCCAGGCACGCTATCTTTCAAAGTTGATTATCGCCACGGACGACGAGCGGATTTTCAAAGCCGCTCGATCCTTCGGCGCAGAGGCGCGGATGACTCGCCCGGATCATTCCTCGGGAACGGATCGCGTCGCCGAGGTTGCCTCGTCCGAGACCGCACACGCGATCGTGAATATTCAGGGAGATGAACCGCTGATCGATCCTGGCGCCATCGATGCCGCCGCGCTCGCCCTGCTCGACGATGCGGACGTACCCATGGCCACGCTAATGAAGCGCATCGAGGACCCGCGTGAGATATCCGACCCAAACGTAGTCAAAGTGGTGACCGATCTCGCCGGCAATGCCATCTATTTTTCCCGCTGTCCCATTCCGTTCCAACGCGCCAGCAGCAGCGCTCACTACAAACATATTGGTCTTTACGCATACAGACGCGAATTCCTGCTCGCTTATTCCGGTCTTCCGGTAGGTCCCCTCGAGCAGGCGGAGCGGCTGGAACAGTTGCGGGCGCTGGAGAATGGACACCGCGTTCGTGTGGTGGAAACGGAGTACGAGTCTTGGGGAGTAGACGCGCCTGCTGACCTGGAACGCGTGTCCTTGCTCTTTGAACCTTCTTGGAAATAGAATCGGGGGAATTATGCCAACGGCCAAGTACATTTTCGTGACAGGGGGAGTGGTGTCGTCCCTGGGGAAGGGGATTGCCGCCGCGTCCATTGGCTGCTTGCTGGAAAGCCGCGGACTGCGCGTCACGCTCCAGAAGTTCGATCCTTACCTCAATGTCGATCCCGGCACGATGAGTCCCTTTCAGCACGGCGAAGTGTTCGTCACCGACGATGGCGCGGAAACGGATCTCGACCTTGGCCACTACGAACGGTTCACACACGCCCGCCTCACCCAAAGCAACAATCTCACTTCAGGCCGCATTTACGAACAGATCATTCACCGGGAACGCCGTGGCGATTATCTGGGTAAGACCGTCCAGGTGATTCCGCACGTAACCAACGAGATCAAAGCCGCGGCGCGCAAGGTTGCCGCGGACGCGGATGTGGTGATCGTGGAGATCGGCGGCACGGTGGGCGACATCGAATCGCTGCCGTTCCTCGAAGCCATACGGCAGCTTCGCCACGAGCTCGGCCGCGACAACACGGCGTTCGTCCACGTTACGCTGGTACCCTGGATCGCCGCGGCGCAAGAGCTCAAGACCAAGCCCACGCAGCACAGCGTCAAGGAACTACGCGCCATCGGTATTCAGCCAGACGTGCTGCTGTGCCGTTCCGAGCGCGCGCTTCCCGCAGACATGAAGGAAAAGATCGCGCTGTTCTGCGACGTGGATGTGAAAGCCGTGATCACGGCCAGCGACGTGCATTCGGTCTATGAGGTTCCCCTCGTTTTCGCCGAGCAAGGCGTGGACGAGATCATTTTGCAGCTGCTGCGCATGGAAGCTAAACCGCGAGACCTCAGCCGCTGGACCGGCATGCTGGAACGCATGCAGAACCCAGAGGACCAGGTAGACATCGGCCTGGTGGGCAAATATGTCGAGTATGAGGACTCATATAAGAGCCTCAAGGAAGCTCTGCTGCACGGCGGAGTGGCCCATCGCCTGAAAGTTAACATTCACTGGATCGAATCGGACAACCTTAGCTGGCCGGACTGCGCCCGGGAGCTGGAACAATTCGACGGCATCCTGGTTCCGGGCGGATTCGGCAAGCGTGGCGTGGAGGGCATGATTACAGCGATCCGTTATGCGCGGGAGAAGAAGGTTCCCTACTTCGGCATCTGCCTGGGAATGCAGACCATGGTGATAGAGTTCGCGCGCAACGTGTGCGGGCTGGAGCACGCTAACTCGACCGAATTCGATCCCGCGACGCCCGATCGCGTGATCTACAAGCTGCGCGAATTGAAAGGCGTCGATGAATTGGGAGGCACCATGCGCCTGGGTGCGTATCCATGCCTCCTGAAAGAAGGAAGCTTCGCGCGCCAGGCTTACGGCAGCGCCGAGATTAGCGAGCGCCACCGACACCGCTACGAATTCAATCGCGAATATGAGCAGATTCTCACCGGTGGAGGTCTGCGCGTTGCCGGCCAGACTCCCGACAGCGTGTATGTCGAGATCTGCGAGATTCCAGACCATCCTTGGTTCTTGGGCTGCCAGTTCCATCCGGAATTCAAATCCAAACCGCTCGAACCGCATCCGTTGTTTTCGGCCTTCGTGGAGGCGGCTTACAAGAATCGGAAGAATCGCGCCAAACCAACCCAACGCACAAGGTCCGAGCAGTTCATGCACGCCGATTGACCGCCCTTCCTCCAATTGGGCGTGGACAGCCGCTGGTGTTAATCGCCGGGCCCTGCGTCATTGAAAGCGAAGAGCATGTCCAAATGCTCGCCGCGGCAATCCGGAAAATTGCCGGATCGTTTATCTTCAAGGCTTCTTTCGACAAAGCGAATCGCAGCAGCATCGCGTCTTACCGCGGCCCCGGTCTGAAGGAAGGCGTTCGCATTCTCGGCGGCCTGCGGCGCGGGGGTTATGCGATTTTGACCGATATTCACGAACCTTCTCAAGCCGACTTAGCGGCTGAAGCTGCCGACATACTCCAGATTCCTGCGTTTCTGTGCCGGCAGACCGATCTGCTAATCGCAGCCGGGCGCACAGGCCGCGCCGTTAATATCAAGAAGGGCCAGTTTGTGTCGCCTCATGAGATTCGCAACGCGGCGGATAAAGTGGCATCGACCGGCAATAACAACATCCTCCTGACCGAGCGTGGCTCCTCGTTCGGCTACAACAATCTTGTGGTGGACATGCGCGGCCTGGCGATCATGCGGGAGTTTGGCTGGCCGGTGATTTTCGACGCTACCCATAGCGTCCAGATTCCCGGCGGCCTGGGGCATGCTTCCGGCGGCAAGCCTGAGTTTATTCCCACGCTCGCACGCGCCGCTACCGCTGCGGGCATTGACGGCGTTTTCATTGAGGTTCATGAGGCGCCAGAACAGGCGCTCTCGGACGGCGCCAACGCGCTGCGTCTGGATCTTCTAGGCCCTCTGTGGGAAAACTTACAAGCCATCCACGGGTTAGCTCCTTAGACTTGCCTTCCTAAATACCGGCGGCACAGGTTACTGAGTACAAAGAGAACGGGAGCCCGCGTTCAGGTATTCCACCTATAGTTAGAAAACGTAATAACTGCGATAAATAGATTAGATCGTTACGGAGCGTGGGACTGGTAACCGTCGAGGAATAAATTGCGTCGGCAATCACAGCCTCCGTCGGCGCTCGCATAAAACTTTTTTGCTAAGCCTCCTTGCGTGTGGTGTGTGTGAGTTCATCGACGTGACGAAGGAATAAATTGAGTATCTTTTCTCAGGAGCAGCATAAGCAAATCAACGACGCGGGATTATTCTTATGTTTCCGCTTCTGGCCGATATTCTGCGCTTTGTGGGTTAGCGCATGCGCGCTTGGCCAGGTCAATGTACTGACCGCGAACTATGATAACCAGCGAACCAATGCCAACCTGCAAGAAACGCGTCTCAAGCCCTCGAACGTCAGTTCGGCGACCTTTGGAAAAATTGCTGGCGTGTCAGTGGACGGCCAAATCTACGCTCAGCCGCTCTATGCAGCCGGCATTCAAATTCTGGGAGCCAAGCATAACGTTGTCTACGTCGCGACGATGCACAACAGCGTTTACGCGATCGATGCGGATGCGCCGCAGACGACGGGGGTGCTATGGCAGGTAAATCTCGGGCCTTCTGTTCCCTCAACAACGTTCCAGGATTACGCCGACATTTTCCCGGAAATGGGTATTCTGAGCACGCCGGCGATCGATTTATCGAGGCAGGTGCTGTATGTGGTTTCCGAAACGCTAGACGCGTCTCAAAGTCCGGTTTTCAAGCTTCACGCACTTTTGCTTGCAAATGGCCGCGAAGTGATGAATGGGCCGGCGACCATCGCCGCATCTGTGACAGGTACGGGCGCGGCAAGCGATAACGGCACGATCGCATTCGATCCCGCGGTGCAACTGCAACGTCCGGGGCTGGCGCTGGCGAACGGAGCCGTGTATCTTGCCTTCGGATCGCATGGCGATTCTGACGATTTTCACGGTTGGTTGATGAGTTATGACGTGTCCAATCTCCAACATAGGATTTCTGTTCTAAATACCACGCCGGATGGATGGGGCAGCGCCATTTGGCAAGCCGGGCGCGCGCCGGCGATCGACGAACTCGGAAATCTCTACGTGGCTACGGGAAACGGCGATTTTGATGGCTCGACTAACTTTGGGGAATCGCTCGTCAGGCTATCGGGTACCGATCTGCATCCACTCGATTGGTACACTCCCGACGATTGGAACGACTTGAATGACAAGGATTGGGACTTTGGCTCGGTAGGCGCAATTCTAGTGCCCAATACGAATCTGGTGTTGGCTGGCGCGAAGTCGGGGACGCTGTGTCTGATTCAGCGAGACTCCATGGGACATCTTCAGCCCTACGATACCGGTACGGCGCAGGCGGTGGAAGTTAACCAATGGGGCATGTTTAACCTGGCGCTATGGAATAACCAAAACGGTCCAATCGTATATTTGCTGGAGCCCGACGGACCATTGAAGGCTTTCCAAATCGTCAATGGACGCATCAATTCCGCGATATTGTCGAAGTACACGCCTGGCTCGCCGTCCTTCTACGCCGGCGTTGCTGTTTCGGCCGCCGGCGGCACTAACGGAACTGGCATTGTTTGGTTGACAACCGGAGATACGGACGGCGCTGGAGGTCCCGGTACGCTACGCGCGCTCGATGCCTCGGATTTGTCGCGCGAATTGTGGAACAGCGATATGCTTGCGGCTCGCGACTCGTTGGGCCGCGCCGCAAAGTTTGTAGCGCCAACGGTGGCGAATGGGCGCGTATACGTGCCAACATTTTCCAATACGTTGGCCGTGTTCGGGCTCCTCAGCAACACAGGACCGACAAGTGGTCCGGTGTCGAGCCAAATCACCAGCGTAGTGAACGGCGCCAATTTCGCCGCGACCGCTGTTTCGCCGGGAGAGTTGGTGGCGATCTTTGGAAAGAATCTCGGCCCCACACAACTAACCAATTCACATGTCGATTCGAATAGTCGGGTTGGCGCCACCTTGGCCGGCACTCAGGTCCTGTTTAGTGGCATCCACGCACCGTTGTTGTATGTGTCGGCCAATCAGCTAGGAGCCATCGTGCCCTTCGGACTTCCAGGACCAAATGCCCAGGTTCAGGTCCTCTATCAAGGCGTCCCGTCGTCCTCGACAACTGTCCCCGTGATTCCAGCCACGCCAGCTCTTTTCTCAATCGATGATACGGGAGCTGGACCCGGTTCGATTCTGAATCAAGACGGCAGTCTCAACTCGGCGGCTAACCCGGCCGCTCCTGGTTCCGTAGCGATACTTTACGCCACTGGCGCGGGGAACCTCAATCCGTCCGCTTCCGACGGAAGCGTTATCGCAGCTCCGCCATTCCCTGCCCCGGTCCTTCCCGTGACAGTCTTCATCGGCCAACAGACTGCCGAAGTGCTGTACGCCGGAACAGCCCCCGGCATGGTCGCGGGAATTCTGCAGATCAATGTGCGTATCCCCGACACTACCCCAGCCGGCTCCAATGTTCCTGTAACGCTCATGGTTGGCAATTACTCGAGTTCCAACAGCGTCACCATGGCTGTGCAGTAATTTCAGCGCGCCATAATCCCAACCTGCGAGCCCAGGTCCCTTGCTATGATTGCAACCGATGAACGAACAACCGCGGCGCTTTCGTCCCTTTGTCCCGGAAAACTTGGAGATGCGCGAGTTTACCCTGCGAGCCTTGCTGCTGGGGTTAGTCATGACGGTGATTCTGGGCGCGGCGAACGCGTATTTGGGCTTGCGCGCCGGTATCACGATCGCAGCCACATATCCCGCCGCCGTGGTCGGCATGGCAATCTTACGGACCATGAAGGGATCGGTTCTCGAAGAGAACATCGCCCGTACGGCGGGGTCCATCGGCGAGTCCGTTGCAGCCGGCGCTATCTTTACCCTGCCGGCCTTCCTCATCTCCGGAGCATGGCCGTCGTTCGACCCTACGTACGCCTATTGGAGGTCGACGTCGCTGATGGTGGTCGGCAGTATTATCGGCGTCTTGTTCGTGTCGCTGGTGCGGCGAGTAATGGTAGAGGATCCGGAGCTGCCCTTTCCCGAGTCCGTGGCCGCTTCCGAGATCCACAAGGCCGGACGCCGCGGCGCTGAAGCGGCTAAGTTTCTGTTTTACAACATCGGCCTCGGGGCTCTGATCCAAATTCTTGGCGAGATCCAGCTTTTTGCTGTCGATAAAGACTTCCTGCTGCCGGTCGGCCAGCTAGGGAAGAGCGTGGTTCGATTGGGAAATCCGAATCAGACATTGAACACCGGAGGAGTGAGCATTGCTTCGGCGCCTACCATCAGTCCGGCCTACATTGGCGTTGGATACATAATTGGGCCGGAGCTGGCGGCGTTGCAATTTTCCGGAGGTGTGCTGGCGTGGGGACTGATGATCCCCCTATTGATCTTCTTCCTTGGTCCTCAATTGCAAGGCTTCTTGCCCGCTGGCGCGACGGATGCATCCTGGATTGGCCTGATTAACTCGGTTTGGCGCTACATCGTACGGCCCATCGCGGTGGGCGGAATGATCGTAGGGGCGGCCTACACGCTATTCCGCATGCGCGCGGGCCTGTTCGACGGGCTGCGGCGCGCGATCTCCGATCTTCGGGTGACGGAGGCGCAATCGCAAAAAATGCTGCGCACCGAGCAGTACATGAGTTCGAAAATCGTATTCGGACTGATTGCGCTGATGTTCGCTTGCATGATCGGGTTGTATATTTACCTGTCCGGCCAAGTGTTCATTGGGATCGTGGCCGGCGTTGTGATGCTGATCATCGCGTTCTTCTTTGCCACCGTCTCCGGCTACCTGGTCGGCACTATCGGTTCCACTAACAACCCCGTCTCGGGACTAACCCTGACCACGCTGATCATCGCGGCGCTTCTCATGGTGTCCCTGGGCGTGTCGGGCATGGCCGGAGTGGCAGTGGTGCTGGGCGTCGCCGCCGTGGCCTGCGTTTCGTCCGCTGTCGCCGGCGAGTTGCTGCAAGATTTCAAAGTCGGATACATCCTGGGCGGTACGCCGCGTCTGATTCAAACCGCGGAATTGATCGCCGTCGTGGTGGCGAGCGCCGCCATGTACTGGCCACTTTATATCCTCCAGGCGGCGAACATCAAAAGTGGTGGAATCGGCTTCGGCGATGCGAAGCTGGCTGCGCCCCAGGCCGGCCTGATGGCGACTTTGGCGCAAGGGATCGTGGGCGGCGACATGCCGTGGCCGCTGGTGGGCGTGGGCATCATGTTCGGCATCGTGCTGATCATGATCAAAGTCCGCAGTCCGATGCTGGTTGCTGTCGGCATGTACCTTCCCATCAACACCACATTTGCCATTTTTATCGGGGGCGTGTTCCGCTGGCTCACCGATTCAGCCCGCAAACGGGCCGGCTACAACGAAGCCCAGCAGGCGCGCATTGAAAACGTAGGGGTGCTCACAGCCTCCGGTTTGATCGCCGGCGAGGCGCTCATGGGCCTGGTTATTGCCACGTTCCGCTTCTTCGAGTGGCCCCTGCCAACGATCTTTAAGGAGCCATCCTACTTGGCGGGTTTCGCCGTTTTGTTGCTGCTCGGCCTGCTATTGGTGCGCTTACCGCTTGCTAATCGAGGCAGCCCGGACGAACCCGCGCCGCCGGCAGCCATGATGTAACGCAAAAGTTAGGGGCTAACACCGCAACCCGCCGCGAGCGAAAATCGTCTGAAATCTAGGGAAGAAGGAGCGGTCGCCGGATGGCCGCTGTCATGCGAGCTCCGGCGGCCGATTTCGTGCGGCTTACCACCACGATCCTTTAACATTAAGTATTGCCTCGCATCAGTTCAGCCGCCGCTTCCGGCGAGCCCAGGTGGTCGCAGCTCTACCTGGGCGTAGGATTCACCACGATGGCGACACTCATTCTCGAGTTGTCGCTTACTCGCATCTTCTCTGTCGTCTTTTACTACCACTTCGCGTTCCTTGCGATCTCGATCGCGTTATTTGGGCTCGGCGCGGGCGGTTTGTTCTCTTATCTAATCGCAAACTGGCGCGGGAGCTTGTACTTCAAGCTCGGTACGTTGGCTGTCTTGAACAGTCTGATGGTGCTGCTCGCGCTCCTCTTCATTCTGACGCGCTCAGGAGACCTTGGAAATTTCACCCTGGCCGCGGTTTATTTGGCGAGTGCGCTGCCCTTTTTCTTTTCCGGCGCGGTGGTGTCGATGGCCGTGGCAGAGGCGATTCAGCGCGTGGATCGCGTGTACTTCTTCGATCTGGCCGGAGCGGCCACCGGGTGCCTCGTACTTATTCCTTTGCTGAACCACTTCGGTGGGCCGAACACAGTGCTCGCGGCATCGGTTCTGTTCGCGGTCTCTGCCGCGGTTTGGTATAACCTCGCGGGGACTTTGCGCGGGCGGGCCGGAGCCGTTGTGCTGGCTCTGGCATTTGTCGCGTTGATCGCTTACAACGGAATGCATCATATCGTGGATGTACGTTCCGCAAAGGGCCGGCCCATTCCGAAGGAGATGTTCACGCAGTGGAACAGTTTCTCACGCATCGGCTTGGTGGCGTTCCCAGGCGACTATGAAATCATCATCGATGCGGACGCATCCACGGGCATTCCCGGTTTCGATCTGGAGCGCCTGAGTGAAAGCCAGCGCTACACCTTGTTGCACCAGGGCCCGGGCATTCCTTACTTCGTTCGCCCGGGAGCAAAGACGCTCATCATAGGGTCCGGCGGCGGCTGGGACATCGCCCGCTCGCTGGCATCCGGGAGCAAGGACATAACCGCCGTGGAGATCAATCCCATCATCGCGGACAGCGTTATGCGGCAGCGCTTCCCGGACCTGAGCCGGCGGCTTTATTTTCGCCCCGAAGTACGCGTGTTCATCGCCGATGGCCGAAGTTTTGTGCGCTCCAGCGCGGAAAAATACCAAGTCCTGCAGGCGACATTGGTGGACACCTGGGCTTCCACGGCCGCGGGCGCATTCGCACTCTCGGAGAACAATCTTTACACCACCGATGCCTTTCGCGAATACCTGACCCATTTAACAGATGACGGCTTGATGGCCTTTACACGATGGGGTTTCGAGCCCGCGCGGGAATCCTTACGCTTGGTCTCGCTGTCCATGAGCGCGCTACGGGACCTGGGGGAAACTGAGACCTGGAAACACGTAGCCGTCGTGCGTCAGGACAGCAGCAAACTGGAAGGCTGGGGCGCCCAAGACACGATACTGGTTTTCCGCAAGCCAATCTCACAAGACGACCTGGGGCGACTCACCCAGGCATTATCGGACCAGCATCTTCAGCGTGTTTACCTGCCGGGCGATAAACCGGCAAATGAATTCGGTGGGCTGTTGACAACTTCGAATCCAGAGTTGTTTTTGGCTAAGTATCCGTTCGATGTTTCGCCTTTAGACGACGACCGGCCGTTCTTCTTTTATACCGTTCAGCCGCGGGATGTCTTGAAGTTTCTGAAGCAAGGTGGGCAGGCTGCGGATTACAAGATCAACCGTGCGCTTCCCTTGCTTTTCGAATTGCTGGGCATCAGCCTGCTCGCAACGCTGGTCGTTTTGGCCTTGCCGCCGCTGTTTTTAGGCGCACGCCTGCCCGCCGAAAAAGGCGTGCGCAAGTTTCTCCTGTATTTCGCTTGCATCGGCGCGGGATATATCCTGATACAGATCGCTTTAATCCAAAAATTCGTACTATTTCTTGGCCATCCCACGTATGCGCTCACCGTGATTATTTTTTCGATGCTCGTTTCCAGCGGACTTGGCAGCTTTTTCAGCCGTTCCGTATTGCATGGATCGGGCGAGGGCCGGCTGAGCGCAGTGCTATTCGGCATCGCGTTCGCGGTGTGCGCTCTGGCTTTCGTTGTGCCGCCGGTAAGCGAGATCGGCGTGGGCTGGGCTCTTCCCTTGAAAATTGCCGTGACGGTCGCCTTGATAGCGCCGGCCGGATTCCTGATGGGTATGCCGTTTCCCACGGGGCTCACGCAACTGGAGGCTCGCTTTCCCCAGGCTGTGCGCTGGGCCTGGGCTTTGAATGCCGCGGCTAGTGTGCTGGGCTCCGCGGCAGCGATTTTTTTGGCGATCTATATGGGGCTGCGTGTTACCTTGTTGGCCGGTGCGTGTCTCTACCTAGGGGCGCTCTCAGTCGTCTGGTTACATCGCAGACGTGCCCCCGATCCAGTGCCGGCAACCGTTACCGCGACCCGGTGAGCTGCGTCTAGCTATTATGCGAGTCTTTTTCGCCATCTTGCCCTGCATTGCCTTGGGATCGGCGTTCGCCGCGCCGGCCCTGGAGCCTCCCAAACTCCGACTGGGCGATGCCGTGGAGCCTTCCAGCTATGCAGTCCAACTCACCTTGGTTCCCGGTAGCGAATCCTTTCAGGGTGTCGTGGATATCCACATCGATGTTCGCACGCCCTCACAAATCATATGGCTGAACGCCGCACAGCTGGAGATTTCAGCTGCGGCCTTCCGGCCAGAAACGAGCGCCGTGGAACCCGCGGGTGTAGTGGCGGGCGGTAATGACTTCGCCGGGTTTGCCTTTGATCGTCCCATCGCGGGAAAAGGTGTGTTGCACATTGCCTATAAAGGCAAGATCAGCCGGAACAGCAGTTCCGGTATTTTTCAGCTCAAGGAATCTGGGCAGTGGTACATTTATAGCCAATTTGAGCCCACCGACGCCCGGAGGGCCTTTCCCTGCTTTGATGAGCCTGGCTTCAAGGTGCCGTGGGAGATGACGTTGCGCGTCCCGCGCGACGACCTGGCTGTGGCGAACACGCCGATGCTGTCGGAGTCGAATGAGGCTGGCGGCATGAAGACGGTGAAGTTCAAAGTTTCCCCGCCGCTACCGAGCTATCTAGTTGCTTTCGCCGTCGGCCATTTCGATGTGGTGGATGCAGGCAAAGTAGGCAAGACACCGCTGCGCGTGATCGTGCCTCGTGGCAAAGCCAAAGAAGCCAGCTACGCCGCCACAGCCATTCCCCAACTTCTGAAGCTGCTCGAAAATTATTTCGGTATTCCTTATCCGTACGAAAAGCTCGATTCGGTAGTGATGCCCATCAGTAATTTTGCCATGGAGAACGCCGGATTGATTACCTACGAAGAGAATATGCTGCTGGCGGACCCTAAGCGCGACACCATCAACCGGCAGCAGGATTTGGCAACCTTTTGCGCGCATGAGATGGCCCACCAATGGTTCGGCGACTTGGTAACCACGGCGTGGTGGAACGACATCTGGCTGAACGAAGCCTTCGCCACCTGGATGGAGACCAAAATCGCGGGCGAGTGGAAGCCCGAATGGCATTTAGATGTGACCGCCGTCAACGCACGAATCGGAGCCATGCATCAGGACAGCCTGACCTCAGCCCGCAAGATCAGGCAGCCCATTCTTTCGAATGACGACATCGCGAACGCCTTCGATGACATTACGTATGAAAAAGGGGCTGCGGTGATTCGGATGTTTGAGAGCTGGATAGGGGAGGACCAGTTCCGCGAAGGCGTCCGGCTTTACTTGAAGCAGCACGCCGGAGGAAATGCGACAGCCTCGGATTTTGAGGCAGCCATCAGCACGGTCGCCGGACGCAATATCGCACCCGAACTCGACAGTTTTCTAGACCAGGCGGGATTACCGGAGGTTACCGTCACGCTCGATTGCGGCTCCGATCCCAAGTTGGAGTTGAGTCAGAAGCGGGCGCTGCCGATCGGGTCGCCGGGATCGGAGGGCGAGCTATGGAAGATCCCCGTATGTGTGGCTTACGAGTCGGATGGCGCCGCACATCGTGAATGCCAGGTTTTGTCGAATGCCCATTCGGAAATGATCTTAGCGGCGAAGACCTGTCCTGCGCGCTTGGTCGCTAATGCTGGGGAGACCGGTTACTACTTGGTCAACTACAAGGGCGATCTACTCAATCAGCTTCTGTCGGACCAGGGACGTCATCTTGGAATTGCCGAGCGCGTTGGTGTTCTAGGCGATGTGGATGCTCTGGTGAGCACGGGAGATTATTCGCCCGGCGCTGCGCTGCGGCTGGTCCCGGACTTCGCCGCCGATCCGAACTGGCAAGTGGTGGAAGCCGCAGCCGACCTTGCGGGATTGTTGAAGGCGGACGACGTGCCCGATGAACTGCACTCCAAAGCGGCTCGTTTTGTCGTTCGGATATTTGGCCAGCGCGCGGCTGATTTGGGCTGGACCGCCCAACCGGGAGAAAGCGATGACACGCGTCTGTTGCGGCAAAAATTGGTTCCTTTCGTGGCAAGCGTAGGCGGGCAGAAGGAACTCATCGATCAAGCGGAAAGACTCGCGCGGAACTGGCTCAAGACGCGTGGCGGGATCAGCCCGGACATGGTGCGCCCGGTGCTTGAGGTTGCGGCGGAGTTCGGCAATCGCGATCTTTTCGATCTTCTTCGGTCGGCGGCGATTCAAGAGAACGATCATCGGATACGCGAGAACCTGTTGAGCGCACTCGGTTCGTTTCGCGATTCGGCGCTGGCGAGGGCGGCTTTGGAACTGCTCGTTTCAAACAATTTCGACGCGCGGGAGGCTTTCTATCCCCTTTTGTTCGGACCTCTGGCTTACCCCGAGACACGCGATGTTCCGTTTGCGTTTGTACGCGAGAATCTCGACAAACTGCTGGCACACCTGCCTCGGGAGGTCGGCGGAGATTATGCCGCCAATCTTCCCATGGTCGGCGGCTCGTTCTGTGATGCGTCCCACCGTTCCGAGGTGGATTCATTTTTTCGCCAGCGCGTGAGAGATTACGCGGGCGGCCCGAGAAATCTAGAAAACGTCCTGGAAGAGATCGATCTGTGCACTGCGGAGCGCAAGAAATTAGGCCCGGAGCTGGTGGCTTTCTTGCAGCAATACTAGCTGGAAGCGCGCTTCCGCGTCCGCGGTTTAGTAGCGGTGGAAGCCCAACGGCCTAGCCGGTATTGCCGCTCGTAACCCGCCGTCTGATTGGAGATGGTTACGGTTACGGCTCCGCTGGCGTCGCTGGAATATTTCTCTTCGATCTGCTGCGATGGGGCGGCATCGGAGTGCATGATCGGCACTCCGTTGGATTCGCGCAAAGCGGGATCGAACGGAAACTGAATTTCGTCCCAAACCGTTACATCGCCGGCCGGCTGGCCGTCCCCGCCCAAGTGGCTGCATTCCAAATATCGAAAATGGCCGACGTTGTGCACCGGATGGTAGCGCCTCTGAATCTCGACCGGCCGTTCGCCGGGGCCCGGCAAAGACGTGCCCTTGTTGAAAAGCGAATCGAATATTACTTGATTCCCACGATCGCCCTCGCGCCACACGCCGAAATAGCGCGTGAACTTTTCTCGAAGAACATAGCTGGCCTCCTGATCGGCCTGGATAGCAAGGCCGATGGCCGTAGCCGACCGGGCGTGCAGCGAGCGGCGAACGCGCTTGCCGAAACGTTCGCGCAGTATGCGGCCGATTGCAGGCAACTCGCTACCGCCGCCGGTGACGTACAACGCTTCCATGCCGAGCGAGGGATGCGCGGCCAGCAGATCGTCCACCACGCGCATGGTTTCCTCGACCAGCGGCCGGCATCGGTCGTAATACTGGGACACGGCCACGGTTGCCGTACCCCAGCCTTCGCGTACGTTATCGAGATCGACGACAATTTTGCGCGAGTTCGGATTCAACGCTTCCTTTTTCGTGCGGCACTCTTCCAGCAAACGAAACATCTCCGCCTGCGAGAGTTCATCGCGCTCTTCCCGTTTGGTGACGAGCTCAGCCAGGATTTCGTCGAAGTCGTCGCCGCCCAATGTCGGAACGCCTTCCGTGGCGAGAACCTGACGGGTCTTTTCGGTAAGCTCCACCAGCGAGGCGTCGAATGTGCCGCCGCCAAAATCGTATACCAGCATGGCGCCGTTCAGCTTGGTTTTATGGCCATACTCGATGGCGGCGGCGGAAGGCTCGTTCAGCAGGCCGATTACTTCACATCCCGCCGAGCGAAACGCCTCGACGGTGAGAAAGCGCTGGTTGCTATTCGCATTTGCCGGCACTCCCAGCATCACTTCGAGTTTTTCTTGCGGTAGCAGGGCTCGCAAGGCCGCTGCCATTTCGCTCAAAACCTGGAACAGCGGCACGGTCTGATCGGCCAATTGCAGCATGGTATTGGGGCCCGCATCCTGAAGCAAGCGCTTCAGCGACCGTATGATGGTCCAGTGTGGCTCTTGCTGGGATGCCCAAGCCTGCCAGCCGTACAGCCGCTCGGAGCCGTGAACGGCAACAATGGAGGGGAACCAGTCGATTTGCGCGCCGTCCGGATCTTCAAACGAAAGAAGCGGATAATTGCCCCGATCCACCGCGGCGACCACGGTTCGGGTTGTTCCAAAATCGATTCCTAATCTCACAGCCAGCTTGATTTCATTAGAGGTCCTCCGGGCAAACGCGCGGAGTCATCGGCACCCAACGCGATTGTAGCTCATATGCTGTGCCAAACTGAAGGGATCGAAATGTTTCAGGATTTTTTCGGCAACCAGGCAGTGGCCCAGACGCTTCGTGCGTTGGCAAACCAGGAGCGCATTCCACAAACCATTTTGCTCGAAGGGCAAGAAGGAGTAGGCAAAGCAACGCTGGCTCGGCGCTTCGCGGCGGCGCTGGTCGGAGAGGCCGGCAAGATCGAACAGGACGATCTCAGCCTGGAAGCGAATGCGGCCGTAATCGCCGACCGCGAGAAGTGGCCGGCGGACAAGCGCAACGAAGATCCATTGTTCTTTGGAACGCATCCCGATTTTTTAACCTTCCCCCCGGATGGCCCCCTGCGGCAGATCACGATCGAGCAGATGCGGCTGCTCAAGCAGCGCGCGCAATTCAAGCCACTGCACGGCCTGCGCCGCGTTTTCTTAATCGATCATATCGACCGCGCCAACGAACAGGCGGCCAATTCCCTTCTCAAGACTTTAGAAGAGCCGCCCGAGCATTTGATCCTAGTGCTGACCGCCGAGAATCCATACGACCTGTTGCCGACCATTCGCTCGCGCTCCGTGTCTTTTCACCTGGCGCCGCTATCGAACGCGGAGATGCGGACGTTTTCCGAAGCGCGCGGTCTTCCCGAACCGCAGCGGCGCGTCGCGTTAGCCGATGGAAGTCCGGGGATCGCTGTTTCGATGGACCTGGATCTGTACGACGAGCGGCGCATTGCGATGTTGCATCTGCTACAGGTATCCGCGGGCCGTGCGCCTTTCGCGGAATGGCTGAAGCACGCGGAAGCGCTGGCCACTCGGAAGCAGGAAAAACTGGAGGCGCTGCTCAAGATTCTTTACGTCCTGCTGGAAGACGTGCTGATGCTCGCGCACGGCGTCGAAGAGATCCGGAATGCGGATATCCGCCACGATTTGGAGGAGCTTACCGGCCGCATTTCCTTCGATTGGATTCGCACCGCGGTCCGGCGGGCGGACGAAATTTCGGGGTTGGTTCGACGGAACATCCAGAAGAACATTGCCTTGGACGCGCTTGTGATGGAGCTGCGGCGCATTGCTGCCTGACCGCGAAACTCAACGAACAGGACAGTTTGCAGCAGCTTTGTCGTTGTGGTTCAATGAATCTAGTTGAAGTTCTTGCAATCCTCTTAATGGCCCCGGCAGGTTTTCTACATGTTTTGGGGACCGGACTGGATCGTCTGGAATGTTGGAGCGTGCCGTGGAGCCTGGGAATCGGAAACTAATTCGTCCGTCCTTAAACGAAATGAAGGACCAAATGATCCGCCGGAACAATCATCAAAAGAAATCTGCGCCTCCGGACCAAACCAACGCGGAGAATTTTTATTACATGAAGCAGATGCAGGCGAAGACGCCCATGGTTTTCGTGCTCAAGGACGGCGAAAAGCTCGAAGGCGTCATCGAGTGGTACGACAAGACGTGCCTGAAAATCAATCGCGAGGGCGAGCCGAACCTGCTGATCTTCAAGCCCAACATCAAATACATGTATAAGGCGTCCTCGGGAGATTGACCCGTCCCGCTACACCCGGTTTTGTAGAGTTTTTTCCCGCATGGCCAAGCGATATTCCCGCCGCTGCTGCGCTTCTCGATAGCGCCGCTGCTCTTCTTCGGTCTCAGGAATCACGGGCGGAATGGGTACGCGGCGGCCCGCTTTATCAATCGCGACGAACGTGAGGTAGGCGGACGAAGTGTGCTTGACCTCGCCTGTAATTAAATTCTCCACTTCCACTCTGACACCGATTTCCATGGAGGTGTGGAAAACGCGGTTCACGCTGGAGCGCAGCACAATCAGTTGCCCAATGTGGATCGGATGCAAGAAGCTCATGTGATCGATGGAGGCTGTAACCACCGGACAGCGGGCGTGCCTCACCCCGGCCAAAGCGGCTGCCAGGTCCACCAGATGCATGACCTTGCCGCCCAGCACGTTGCCCAGCGTATTGGCGTCGTTGGGAAGCGCGAACTCCGAGTATTCTGAGATCGACTCCCGGACGAAACGGCCCGGAAGTGCCGGGTTCACTTCCCGCACCTGCGGCGGTAGCTTGCGACGAAGCTGGCTGCTTGGCGGCGCAGGATCTCGTCTGCCATGCCACCGGTAAGTTCTTGCGAGGGGATGGAACACTCGAACGTGCCGTGTTCTCGAGGCCAGCAGTCTTTCTCGACGATATACTGAATCCGGATCAACCCGGCCGTCTCACTGGCGATGTGGAAACGAACGGCATCCGATTCGGCGTTGCTTGGAAAGCGCTCGCACACTCCCCTTCCATATCCGAGATTGCAGAATTGCCGCGTGGTATTCTCGTTAGGCTGGAAGCTCGAATCTTGTGCCCGGCACTCGCCCGAGTACGCGTCTCCCAGCGGCAGTCTTGGGGGCACGGCCCAGTAGTTCGTGTCCAATCGCGCCACCGGGTAGAAGAACGGGCACGCCATCGCTCGGTATAGTAACACGTAGGAACATGACGACGAACCGAATGGAAACCCTCAAGAACATGCTGGCGCAGAATCCGCTGGACAGCTTTGCGAGATACGGCCTGGCGATGGAGCACGCGAACGGCGGCGACTGGGAAGGCGCGCTTGGCGAGTTCAAAGTCTTGCTCGAAAACAACGCCGGTTACGCGGCGGCTTACTTTCACGGCGGGCAGGCGCTCGAGAAATTGGGGCGCGTGGAAGAAGCTCGCGATCTTTATCGGAAAGGGATTGAAGTCACGGCGCGTTCAGGCGACCGGCATACTCAAAGCGAGTTGCAGGCTGCGCTAGACATGCTGCCGCTTTAGCGGGATAGGAGCTTCCAGTCGCGGGCGAGCATTCCATATACGTTTAAATCCAAGTATCTTGTGCCGACGAGTTGTGCTTCGCGCAGCACGCCTTCCCATTGGAAACCGAGGCGCTCGGCCACGCTACAGCTCTTTTTGTTAGTGGTCGCGCAATGAATCTCAACGCGATTGAGATCCCACTCTCGGAACGCGTAGTCAATCAAGGAGCCGCAAGCGGAAGTGATAATCCCCTGGCCTTGGAATTTTGAAGCGATCCAATAGCCGATCTCGACCTTACGATTCAGCCAATTAATCTTATGCGTGCCGACGGTGCCGGCGAACTCGTCACCGCACCAGATGCCGGCAGCAAGGCCCTCATCGGCCGCAGACTGTTCGAGCGAGGTCTTAATAAAGTCGCGCGTGTGCTCTACCGCGGTTGTTAAATCCACCCAAGGGAGCCATTCGCGGAGATAGGCGCGTTCCCGGTCCACCACGCCAAATATCTCCGGGGCGTGGCGCTCTTCCAAGAGCCGTAGAACCACGTTTTCCCGAATTTGTGATTGGAACACGCGGCCCCGCTCCCTTTGGTCACGGCTCAGTTCTTTTCGTCCTCTTCGCCCTTGTGCATTTGCTGGCTCAGATAATTCTCAAAGCCCATCTCGCCGATCGCATGCAGCTGGCCTTCCAGATAATCAACGTGCTCTTCTTCGTCGATCAGGATCTCTTCGAATAAGGCGCGGGACGCACTGTCCCCCACTTCCGTTGCGTGTTTGATCGCGCTATTCAAGTGCTTGACCGCGTCCAATTCCAGCACTAAATCGTTTTCCAGTTGAGCCTTGACATTCTTGCCGATCTTGATTGGCCCGAGATCGGTCATGTTCGGAGTTCCATCCAGAAACAGGATCCGATTCATGAGCTTCTCGGCGTGCACCATTTCTTCGATCGATTCTTTTCGGTAATGTTGCCCCAATCGAAAGTAGCCCCAGTTTTCGTTCATTTTGGCATGCAGGAAATACTGGTTGATGGCCGTAAGCTCGGCCTTGAGGGCAATACCTAAGTGCTCGAGGACCTTTTCGTTTCCGCGCATGAAATCGATTCTACACGAAAGGCCGTGTTAGGATGACGAACAGCCAATGAAGAAGCTGTTTTTCATCATCCCCATGCTAGCCCTTGCCGCCAACATTCCCGATCTCGCGCAACTGGAAAAAATGACCGCCCGGTTCCGGCCTACGGAACTGCGCGCCGATGCGGCCAAGCTTTCGCCGGGAGACCGCCAGGCGCTACCGAAACTAATTGAGGCATCCGGCGTTCTGAACGACATCTTTCTCAAGCAATTGTGGAGCGGCAACACAGCGCTTTACGCAAAGCTCCGCCAGGACACGACGCCGCTCGGCAAAGCGCGCCTGCATTATTTTTGGGTCAATAAAGGTCCGTGGTCGGATCTAGATGAACATGCGGCGTTCCTCCCCGGCGTGCCGCCGAGAAAGCCCCCGGGTGCGAATTTTTATCCCGAAGACATGACTCGCGAGGAGTTCGAGAGCTGGGTGAAGTCGCTTTCCAAGACAGAGCGCGAACAAGCGGAGGGTTTCTTTACCGTCATCCGGCGCGACGCGAGCCGGCGATTAAAAGCGGCTCCGTACAGCCTGGAGTATAAAACGGACTTGGAAAAATCGGCGCGGCTGCTCGAACAAGCAGCGGGACTTACGGATAATGCCTCGCTGAAGAAATTTCTGCTGGCTCGCGCCGCTGCGTTCGGGTCCAACGACTATTACGCAAGCGACCTGGCCTGGATGGACCTGGACGCGCCCATTGACATCACGATCGGTCCCTATGAAACGTACAACGACGAAATCTTCGGCTATAAGGCAGCGTTCGAAGCCTATGTGAACCTGCGTGACGATGCCGAGACCACGAAGCTCAAATTCTTCGGCGATCATTTGCAGGAGGTCGAGAACAATCTTCCGATCGATTCCAAATATCGCAACCCGAAGCTCGGCAGCCAGTCGCCCATCCGCGTGGTCAACGAAGTATTCGCGGCGGGCGATGGAGCTCACGGCGTCCAAACGGCAGCCTATAATCTTCCCAACGACGAGCGCGTCATCACACAGAAGGGCAGCAAGCGCGTGATGCTCAAGAACGTCCAGGAGGCGAAGTTCCACTCGATTCTCGAGCCGATAGGGAAGCGCGTTCTCTCTCCGGCCGGTCAAACGGAAGTCAGCTTTGACTCTTTCTTCACGCACATTTTGGCGCACGAATTGAGCCATGGCATCGGACCGCACCAGATCTTGGTGGCTGGCCGTGCTACTACCCCGCGCCAGGAGCTCAAGGAACTGTATAGCGCGATGGAAGAGGCCAAGGCCGATGTGACGGGACTCTACATGCTCCAGTTTCTGTCCGATCGAAAGCTGATCGCTGGCGGGGAGGGAATGGAGCGCAAGCTGTACACGACTTTTCTGGCTTCCTCATTTCGGACGCTCAGGTTCGGGGTAAAGGAGGCCCACGGCCGAGGTATGGCGATGCAGGTGAATTATCTCGTCGACAAAGGCGGGTTCGTTGCGCGTCCGGATGGAACGTTCGAAGTCAATTTCGAGAAGATCCGCCCCGCCGTGCGGGACCTGGTTCACGACCTCCTAACTATCGAAGCAACCGGCGATTACGCCGGCGCCAAAAGAATGTTGGATCAGTTAGGTATCGTTCGTCCGAGCCTGCAGAAGGCGCTGAACGGCCTGACGGAAATTCCGGTAGACATCGAGCCGCAGTTCGTTACCGCGAACAGTCTCGCAAGAACGTCGAACTAATCCTCAGCCGGCGAGTTTCGAGATGTCGTTGTAGAGCACAAACGCGACCACAGCCATCAGGAATACGAAGCCGAGCTTGAAAACGGCTTCCTTGACGCGCAGACTCAAGTCGCGCCGCATGAACATCTCGACCAGCAACAGCAGAATTACTCCGCCATCCAGAATGGGAATCGGCAGCAGATTGAAAATCGCGAGATTCAGGCTCACCATCGCCAGCAAGCCGAAGTAGGCGGTGGGACCTTCGCGAGCCGATTCGCCCGATAGCTGCGCAATGCGGATGGGTCCCTCCAGCGATTTCGGGGACATCCTCCGCTCCACGATGCCTCGTAGAAATTGATAGATCAAAGTCGCGCTTTTGGCGTTTTGGCGAACCGATTCGGCGATGGCTTGCGGGAGGGGCAAGCTGACAAACACGACGCGTGGCTCGACGCTCACCCCGATCATCCACTTTTCCGTACCGTCCGCTTTGGAAAGAGCCGGCTTAATGGTCACAGTGCCCGTTTGGCCGTTACGTGAGTATACAAGGCTCACCGGGTTGCCGCTGCTGCTGCTTACGATGTCGTGGACCTTTGGCGTGGAGCGGATCGGCTGTCCGTTGACGCTCACAATAGTGTCGCCGGGTTGGAGACCGGCTTTGGCGGCCGGCTGGTCCGGAATAATCCCTGCGATTTGGATTTCATTCCGCTCGCCCCATCCCGCGAAACCGACTCCAGTTTTGGGGTCGAGGATGGGAGTCACCGTAATCAGTTTTCGTTGGCCGTCGCGTTCGACCCAAACGCTCAGCGGGCGGTTAGCGTTGCTTACTTCCTTGATCGCAACGTCCTCCCAAGTCGGATTGACCTTATCGTCGATTTGAACGATGCGGTCGCCTTCCTGAATCCCAGCTTTGGCCGCGGCGCTATCCGGCACGATATATCCGATTTCGGGCGATGGCGTGGAGGGAAGCTTAGGGAAGCGCACCATAAACAAACCGGCTAGAATGGCGACCGCGAGGATGATGTTCATAGCGGGACCGGCGAAGGCAATCACCAGCCGCTGCCACCGGGGTTTACTCAGGAAACTTCTCGGATCGCTCGCGTTCTCGTCGCCGGGCTGCTCGCCCACCATCTTCACGTAGCCGCCAAAAAGGATCGCGGAAAAACGGAAATCGGTTTCGCCTCTGCGGAAGCCAAACAGGCGAGGACCAAATCCGAAGCTGAACGCCTCCACCTTGACGTCGAAAAGCCGCGCCGCCCAATAATGTCCCAGCTCGTGAATCAGGATCATGATCCCGATCAGAACCAACGCCCACCAAATGTTTTGTAGAATTACCATCTAAGCTTGTACGGACAATCGCCCGCGCTCCTCAAAAGTTCGTGTTTTTTTTCCAACCACCTCGCCCGCGGCCACGCGAGAGATCCCGTCGATTTCCAAAACTTCCTGGATCGACCGAGCCTCGCGAATCGGAACTCGCTGTAGCGTTTCTTCCACCACTTCCGGGATAGAAGAAAAGGAAATCTGCCCGTTCAAGAATGCATCGACAGCAACCTCATCGGCAGCATTCAACGTGCATGTAGCCGATCCTCCAGCCCGTTGAGCGTCATAGGCAAGCCGCAGAGCCGGGAACTTATCGAAGTCGGGCGCGCAAAAAGTCCAACTCCTGGGCTCATTCCAATCCAGCCTTGGTACCAGCGCAGCTTCCCGGTCGGGGTAGGTCAAGGCGTACTGGATGGGCATGCGCATATCGGTCGCCGAAATTTGAGCCACCACGCTTCCGTCTGTGTACTCTACCATGGCATGAACAGTAGACTGCGGATGGATGACCACATCCACCTCATCGGCAGAAAGACCGAATAGCCAACAGGCCTCAATCACCTCGAAGCCCTTATTCATAAGCGTAGCCGAATCAATGGTGATCCGCCGTCCCATTTTCCAGGTGGGATGGTTCAGGGCCTCGGCGGGCGTTACACTGGCCAGTTTTTCCCGGGATGTCTCGCGAAAAGGTCCGCCGGACGCGGTCAGAATGAGACGCGCTACCTCATTACGTCTCCCCGCGCGCAGGCACTGGTGTGCCCCGTTATGCTCACTGTCCACGGGGATCAGCTCCGTACCGGATTCTCTAGCTGCTTCGATCACTAGTTTTCCACTGGCCACCAGGACCTCTTTATTGGCCAGCCCCACACGCTTCCCGCTGCGAATCGCCGCGTAAGTGGCTTCCAGCCCGGCAACCCCAACGATAGCCGACATCACGAAATCCACTTCGGGGTCCGTGGCGGCGCTCACCCGCGCGAGAGATCCCCACTGTAACTGCGGCCATTGCTTTTCCGGCAAACGGGCGTCACGCAGTCTACTAATGAGACTCGCCTGAGCCTCATTGGTTGCTGTTACCACGACCTGAGGATGAAATTGAAGGACTTGTTCAGCCAGCCGGTCGGCATTCTGACCGGCGGCCAAAGCGTGGATGCGATATCGTTCAGGACTGCGCTTGACGACGTCCAGGGTGCTGACCCCAATAGAACCGGTGGACCCAAGTATAGTGAGTGTCTTCACCCTGCCTCATTATACCGTCGCTCGACGAAAGTTCATCTGCGTCGTTCCGACGAGATACAAAACTGGTTACACCCTAGGTCGAATGGAGTTTGCTGGAACCTCTCAGAGCCCCTATCCGTCCGTAACGAAGACCCTTTCGGGCGCCGGGGAGGATTGCTTCAGGGGTCTTTAATTGAGGTTAGTCTCGCTTTGGTGGGAGTTGCCTCCCCGGCTTGATTCCAATAATAGTATATAGGTACGGGGAACGCAACAGTTTTTTGTATTTTTTATTTCCCGCGTACTTCGACGCCCGCCCAACGTTCGACCACTTGTATGGTGGAACACATATCACATTCCCCGTAACCTTCTGAAATTGCAGCCTGAAACATCTGTTCTGTGAGGCTGGTTAAGGGTATGGGAAGACCCAACTCCTGGGCCGACTCCAGCGCCAGGCCAACGTCCTTGTGCATCCATTTTGTGGAAAAGTTGGTCGTGAAGTCGCGCTTGAATACAAAAGGCGCTTTGTAAGCAATTAACCCGGACTTCGCCGCGCTATTATTAAGGATCTCTAACATCAACTCCGGATCGATGCCGCCTTTAGTGCTTAGAACTATGCCCTCATTGAAGGCCTGCATGATATTCGCCAGAATGAGATTCTGAGTAAGCTTGGCCTGTAATCCCATGCCTGCGCCGCCGCAGAAATAAAATTGTTTCCCCAGTACATCGAAGTAAGGTTTCACGCGGTCAAAAACGTCGCGCTCGCCGCCAATCATGAACGTCAGTGTTCCGTTGGTGGCGCCCGGCGTGGACCCGGTGCAGGGCGCATCTAAAAAGTGAATGCCTTTGGCGGCGAATCTCTGGCCAATAGCTCGGCTTGCCGACGGCGAGATGGTGCTGGCGTCGGCGACCACGGTACCCGGCTTGGCACCCCCAATTACGCCGCCATCTCCGAGGTAAACCTGTTCTGCCATCTTGGTATCGCCAACGCACGCGAAGATGCATTCGGCCTGTTCGGCAACTTGCTTGGGAGAATGGCAAGCGATGGCTTTCTCGTCCCGAGCCAGTTGGCTCGCTTTACCCGCAGTATGCGACCACACCGCCACTTGATGACCCGCGCGCGCCAGGTTTCGCGCCATCGGATAGCCCATAAGCCCTAGCCCCAAAAACCCCAGTTTTGCCATAAGAGAGAATGGTACCAATGAAACCGTCCGTTCTGGTGACGAAACGCATCTATCCCGAGGCTATCGAGTATTTGAAGGAGCACAGCGAAGTCGATTACGTGGCGACCGATGACGGCCTCAGTGCCGAAGAGTTGCAAGTACGGATGCGCGGAAAGCAGGCCGTCGTTTCACAACTCACCGACAAGTTTACGCCAGCCGTGATCGACGCGCTGGACGGCGTCAAGATTATCGCCAACGTAGCGGTGGGCTTCGACAACATCGACCTGGCCGCCGCCACCCGCAAAGGGATTCTGGTGACAAACACGCCGGACGTGCTCACGGAAACGACGGCTGACTTCGCTTTTGCGCTTCTGCTCGCTGCGTCGCGCCGTGTGGTGGAAGCACATCGTTTTGTGCACTCGGGCCAGTGGCGGAAATGGTACATCGATTTGCTGGTCGGCCACGATGTCCACCACAGGACCTTAGGTATATTCGGCATGGGCCGCATCGGTCAAGCGGTGGCGCGGCGTGGCCGTGGCTTTTCGATGCGCATCCTTTATCACGATGCCATGCGCACAAACGAATCCATCGAAAGCGAGCTCGAATTGGAATTCGCCGGCAAGGAGCAACTCCTGCGCGAGTCGGATTTCATCAGCTTGCACGTGCCGCTGCTCGATTCAACGCGACATCTGATCGGCGAGGCGGAGCTTAAGCAGATGAAAAAAAGCGCGATTCTAATTAATACATCGCGCGGTCCCGTGGTGGATGAAGGGGCGTTGGCCAAGGCCTTAGACCAGGCTTGGATAGCGGGAGCCGGTCTCGACGTCTTCGAGAAGGAACCACAAGTCCATCCCGAGCTGTTAAAACTGGAAAATGTGGTGTTGGCGCCGCACATTGCCAGCGCCTCCATCGATACCCGCCGTGAGATGTCGATGTTAGCGGCTCGAAACGCAGTGGCCGCCCTGGAAGGCGAGCGCCCGGCTACTCTGCTGAACCCTGAGCTGTGGAACGCGCGCTCAGTCCGGAGAGGATCTTGAGCACCAGAAGATCCGACGGGTGGAAGCTCGCCGTGGAGACATGATTGAGATCCTCATCGCTTTGCGCGATATGGCTGCGGATCAAAATACGTAGTTGTTCTACGCTCACGCCTAACTCCTGAGCTGCCTCCAGCTCGGAATATTGGGACTTGGTTCTCGTTACGAGCGTAGCTTGATTCATCATGCCTAGTTGCATTCTAGGGCCAAACAAGCGACGGCCCAATCGGGCGGAGAACCTAAATGAATCGTCCGCTATCCCTGACGGACTTTCGTACTAAGGGTGCGGGTAGCGGTGCTTTAGCTCAACGCTGGCAACGTATCCCGGTAAGGGCTACCCGAGATCGGGCGTGACGTTCAACGCGTCATTAAAGCGGTTCGTGAAATTGGCAACGCAGACCGCGAGCGTCAGCTCGACGATCTGATCGTCATTGAAATATTGCTTCAGTTCCTGCATCGCCGTCGGGCGCATCGCAGAAGCTCCCCGCGTTACCCGGTCGGCGTACAGCAGGACGGCCTTCTCCTTGGCATCGAACACCTGGCTGCGCTGGAAAAATGCTAACGCCTTGATCTGCTCCTCGGTGACCCCGTGCTTTTTTCCTGACGCCGAGTGGGCGCGGAAGCAGTACTCGCAGCCGTTGGTCAAGGCGGTTTTCAGGTAGGCAAGCTCTTTATACTTGGCCTCGACGGAACCTTTATCAATCACCGCGGAATACAGCGGCAGAAAATGCGCCAGCGCCTGGGGAACTCGCGCCATGGTGCCGAAGAAGCCCGGCATGTACCCAAAGACATGCGTCAATTTGTCGAAAATGGGCTGAACTTCCGGTGCCGCCTTCTCCTTGGAGATCGGGGTGACAACCGGCGAACTAACTGTTGCAGCTGACATCAATATTTCCTTTCCGCAGGCTCGCAGCCTGCCCTCCTTGGATTACCCGCCTCGCGAATAGTTTCGCTTTCTTGCGCTGATGACGCCGGTATTCAGGCCTATCTTGGTTAAGCCTCCGAAGAAACGCGCATGCTCGATTTTCACACAGCGATCCATGACTACGTCGAGGCCCGCCGCTCGGGCGCGTGCCGCAGCTTCTTCGTGAATCACGCCCAGCTGCATCCAGATGACTTTGGCGTTACAAGCGATGGCATCCTCGACGATCGCTGGAACGGCCGAGGGTTCACGGAAAATGTCCACGATCTCGATCGGACCGGGGACTTCACGGAGCGACGGATAAGAACGCCGGCCCAACACTTCTTTCTCGCGCGGATTTACAGGGGTGACCTCGTAACCTTGCGCAATCATATAAATTGCGGCAAAGTGGCTAGGCCGGAACGGATTCGAGGAAAGGCCTACCATGGCGATCCGGCGGTAGCGCTCCAGGATTCGAATGCGATCGGCGGCGGTGGTCGCGAACGCCCCTTGGTTCACCGGCGAATTTGCACTAACGCCGTCCGGATTCATGCTTTGCCGGCGGAGGTCAGCGCTTGATCCAAGTCCCACAGAATATCCTCGATCTCTTCGATTCCGACCGACAGCCGGACCATGTCGTCCGTGATGGCACACGCTTGCTTCTCATCGTCGCTCAACTGCTGATGCGTGGTGGATGCCGGATGAATCACCAGACTTTTTGCATCGCCGACGTTGGCCAGGTGCGAGAACAGTTGCAGGCTTTCTATAAAGCGTTTTCCCGCGTTTAGGCCGCCGCGGATGCCGAAGCTCATGATCGCGCCGGCGCCGCGCGGCAGATATTTCCGGGCGAGAGCGTGATACGAGCTCGACGGCAGTCCAGGATAGTTGACCCAGGCCACTTGCGGATGCGCTGACAAATAGCGCGCCACCTCCAAAGCGTTGCGCGAGTGGCAGTCCATGCGCAGCCTCAGGGTTTCCAGGCCCTGCAAGAAGAGGAATGAGTTGAACGGACTGAGCGCCGGGCCGAAGTCGCGCAGGCCCTCAACGCGAGCCTTCATAATGTAGGCGAAGTCGCCAAAAGTTTCGTAAAAGCGGATGCCGTGATAGCCCTTGCTCGGCTCCAGCATTTGAGGAAAAGTCCCCCCGTCCCAGGGAAAACGTCCGCTGTCGATAATGACGCCGCCGATGGATGTCCCGTGTCCGCCAATGAACTTCGTAGCGGAGTGGAGCACGATGTCGGCTCCATGTTCTATGGGCCGGCACAGATAGGGCGAGGCGAAGGTATTGTCGATCATCAGCGGGAGATTGGCTTCGTGGGCGACGGCCGCCACCGCTTCGATGTCCAGAACGTTCAAGACCGGATTGCCGATCGTTTCCCCGTAAATGACACGCGTACGCGGAGTGATAGCACGGCTGAAATTCCGCGGGTCGTCCGGATCGACAAAAACGGTATTTATCCCTAATCGGCGAAAGCTCACATCGAATTGCGTGTAGGTGCCGCCGTACAGATATTTCGATGCGACAATTTCGTCGCCCGCGCCCAGAAGATTCGCGACCGCGATAAACTGCGCCGCCTGTCCGCTCGCCAGCGCCAGCGCCCCCACGCCGCGCTCCAAAGCCGCCATGCGCTCTTCAAACACCGCAGTGGTCGGATTCATGATGCGGGTATAAATATTGCCAAGCTGCTGGAGGTTGAACAGACTGGCGGCGTGTTCCGTGTCCTCGAAGACGTAAGACGTCGTTTGGTAGATGGGCACGGCGCGCGAACCAGTCTCGGAATCGGGTCGCTGGCCCGCGTGCAGCGCGCGGGTGCTGAAACCAAAGACGCGATCTTCGGCGTTATCGCTCTTGGTAGTCGGGGAAGAAAAAGCCTCGTCCGGCATACGTCCTGATTGTACGCTGTCGGCGGCGAGATACACGATGAGCGTCGCAAGGGGGAAGCCCGTGAAGCATTATCATGAAAGGAAAAAATCCAGGTATGACGACACGCGAAGCGCTTCACCAACTCGTCGATGAATTGCCCGACGACAAAGCCGAGCTCGCGCGCGTTTGGCTTGAGGATCTCCGCAACGCTGCCGACGAAAACGGTCCGCCGCTGGACGCGGACGCACTTGCTTCTATCGACCGCGGGGTGGCTGATGTCGCGGCAGGCCGCGTGAAGTCCCTCGAAGAATACCAACGCAAACGCGGTCTGTGAACTACCGCGTCAACATTGCTCACGAGGCCGAGAAGCTTCTCGACCGCCTGGATCGTCCTACGGAGCGACGAATCCGACGGCGCCTAATCCAATTGGCCGAAGATCCCTTCGATCCGCGCCTCTGCGCTCCACTGACCGAACGTCCCGGTTTGCGGAAGTCTCGTGTGGGCGGCTGGCGTTCTGTACCGTCGATCGCGAAACCTATGTGGTCTCCGTCCTGACCATCGATACCCGGGGTCAGGTTTACAAGCATTCGTAGGCCTCGGAACGGCGAATGTAGCATCGTCGGCCGCGCGGCTGGCCGTTCTTCAGAGCCTTCCCTCGAGAAAACGCAAGATCTGCGGCAAAACGAAGCCGACGTAGCCGCGCGGTTCGTCCAGCGGATCGGCCATCCAGAAATGCGGCGCATTGGTCACCGGCACAAGCCTCACGAAGAACTCGGCCTGCTTCAGCGCCAGCACGAAAGCCTCAGACTGTGCTGGGTCGACGATGTCGTCGGCCGTTCCCCAAGTCAGGAAAAACGAGGTCTGATTGTTGGCGCGAATGGCGTAGCTCATCGGCGAAGCTTCGAAATACAGCTTGCGATCGTCCATCGGAGTTTTGCCCAGGAGCCTCTCCACAATCTGATCGCGCGGGCGCTGCACTTGATCGTGATTCCATTGCTGCACTAGATCATAAACACCGTAAGCCGCAACCACTGCTTTCACTCTCGCGCTGACGCTTGCGTAAGGATCGTTCGGATAAGCGCCAGCAAACGGAGCCGCGTCGGCTGCCAGCGCGGCCAAAGCGACCAGGTGCGATCCGGCCGAATCGCCCATCAGGCCCACGCGCTGCGGATCCGCCTTAAGATCGTCTGCCTTGTACTTGACGAACTGTATCGCGGCACGCACATCTTGCACTGGCCTCGGATAGCTGGGTTGTCCAGGCTTGGCCAGCCGATAATCGATAGCGTAGAGCGCTATCCCACGTTGCGCCAGGTAGGGTCCCCAGAAGCGATATCCCGCCTTCGCCCCGGCCTGCCAGCCTCCACCGTGAACCGCAACTACAACCGGGTATTTTCCGGGCGCCTTCGGCACGTAGTAGTCGCCCACCAGAGACACGCCGTCATGGGAAGCATACGGCAAGTTGCTTCGAACCTCGAATTCCCGCAGCGGTCCGTCTCCAAATGACGGGACCGCACGGGCTAGCATGACCAGCCCAAGCGCCACGATGCGCTCTTTCGTCATAAACCCTCCCTATTGGACCGCGAGTTGAACGGCATCGCTCGAAACGCCGTTCACCAAGAAGTATACCGGCGTGTTGCCCGATGGCACGCCCTGCGGAATGACGACATTGATCTGATAAAGTCCCACGAATCCCGGCGATAGCCCCACAAAAAACGGGGTGGCGCAGGGCGGTTGGAAAAAAGGCGTTTGTGCACCGAAGCAAACCTGGCTGGCGGAGGTCACCTGGGCTAGCGTATTGGGCGGGGCAGGTGAGGCCGTTCCCGAAGGGACGCTGGGCGAAGTGGGTCCCAGGCCGATGGTATAAATCACCACAGCATCTCCGGCCTTCACCGGATGACTCGGGATGCCGGTCAAGTCATTAGTGGCCGTGGTCATGATGGCGTAGGGACCGCCGTTGAGTAGAAGAAAGTTCGGCACCAGACTCTTGATATTTATGTAGGCGAGATTCCCCGTTTGGCCGCTGCGCACCACTTGCACGGTTCCGTCACCAAGACTGGCGTCGATCGGAACTTCGAAATTAATCTGGGTCGGGCTGACGTAATAGAGTGGCGCTAATTGCTTGTTGACGAAAACTTGGACGCCCCCTAGGTTCGTCAGGAGTGGCAAGCCGGCCGCATTTTGTGGATCGCCGTAAGTGAACTGATCGCCGAACATAGACACAACGTCGCCCTGGGCGAGCGCACCGCCTCCCTGGGTGTCGTTGGCTATCAAACCCGAGGAAGTTGCAACCGGTGGCGTTTGAGCGGCTAGAGTGAGCTGAACCGGTACGGTTACGCTGCTATTGGCCGCATTGCTTGCGATCGAGATGGTTCCTGAATACGTATTCGGCGAAAGGCCGGAAGGATCGGCAGTCACGGTGATCCCTTGCACATTGCCTTGGACGCTAAGCCAGTTTCCAGTGGCCGTGCTCGCGGTCACGCCCGAACTCGAGAGCGTGAGCGTTCCCTGCCCGGCGTTGGCGATCCCGATTTGAGCGGTTTGTTTGTTCGCGCCTTGAGGAATCCGGAATTGAACCGTCGCGGGGATGGCACGAAGAATCGGCTGCGTAGTCACGTGTAGTAGCACCGAGACAGTTTTGTTGTCCGGCGCGAATGAGGAGCCAGTGATCGTGACGCTGCCGTTATAATCGCCGGGCGCCAGGTTCAGCGCGGTGAGGACGAGCCGCACCTGAAATGCTGTACCCACAGATGCTGCCAGCCAGGGGCTGCTGCTCAAGGCGACATTAGGCGCACTCACTGTCGAGAAGCTGCTGGCCGCAGCGCCGTCGGGAGGAACAAAAAATTCAAGTTTGTCCGGGACACTACCGCCGACCGCTACAGTTACTGTCACAAACTGGGGTGCATCGATCGCGTTCGGGTCGGAAACCGTAATAGTTCCGGTGTACGTGCCTTTGGCGAGCGAAGACGTTTGTAGGGCTATTTGCACCGGGATGCATGGGCCGAGGAGTCCGCAGAAATCAGTCGGCCCGATGCTCGGAGCTAACCACGGGACCGAGGAAGTTGCCTGCAGGTGCAGTTGACCGTCGCCCGCGTTCAGTGCGTCGACGGTCTGGCTGGGTCCATTATTACCCGGAACGACGGGGACGTTGAGGACAGTCTGAAGAAGGCGGAGCCGGGGCGCGGCGTTTAAGGTTGCCGCGAGCATTAGAAAGAAAACGAATCGCATCTTTATTGTGGTTCAGTGATCTGGAAGTCAGCTTTCAAAAATTGCCAGTCCGGCAATTCGTAAACACGGAGTTTCGTGGGTACCTGAACGGCAACGTTCTTCAGTTCGGATGGGCCGAGCTTTGAGACCGTCGCTGGAAAAGTGATCAACGGCGGTTCGCCAGGTTTTGCGGCGGTGGTGCCCAAATTGACGGTCATCTTGACGTCGCCGATATCGGCTTCCGAGTGATTGACCACGCCGAATTGAATCTCCAGATGTCCCGGACTCATTTCGTTGATCCGAAAACCGACCAGCTCGACATATTTGGCCACTGGATTCGAAGTGTTTGTAGCCACGTAATGAGCCGGGATGGCGGGAGCGGCGGGCTGGGCCTGTTTGTTCGGAGACGAGGAGGAAGAGCATCCAGCCAGACACACGATCAGCACCAGCGAACCGAGTCTCATGAACCTCATGATAGCAGCGCGAGAAGGACTCGCAATTCTCCAAACGCACCTTAACAATGGAAGCGGCGCATCTCTACCACGATGCTGAAAAAGGCTTCGGTGGATCCGCTACCTGCGGGCGTGGCCCTGCAAGGCCTGTAAACATACGGGTGCGGATTCTGAGCCGCGACCGGAGGAAGCGTTGTTCCGCATTTTTCAGCAGCCCGTCACTGCGCCTTCATGCGGTTCTGGATGTGATCCTTGATCCAGTGCTCGTCCCACCACTCCACCGGGTTCACCTGGACGCCGTCGATTTGCATGGAGAAGTGCAGATGATCGCCGGCGGCGAGGCCCGTCGATCCGCTCTTTCCCATGGTCTGGCCGCGCTTCACCATATCGCCTTCCTTCACGCCGAGTTCGCTCAGGTGACCGTAAATGGACTGCAGGCCATAGCCGTGATCGACGACGATGCAGTTGCCGTAAATACCCAATAGAGCCGCCCAGACTACTTTGCCGTCGTTGGCGGCGACAACGGGAGTGTGCGCCGATACGGCCAGATCGAATCCCAAATGAACCTGTCGATCGACCTTTTTCCCTTGGTAAATGTAGCTGCGCACATCCGCGAATTCCGATTCCACCTGGGAGTTCGCCAACTGCAGGAACGATTGGGTCCAGGGAAAGCTCTCCTGCGTCTTCAGTCGCAGATCGGCGAGCGTCCTGTTATTCTGGCGGCGCAGGTCGCCGTTGATTTTGAGAAAACGCGTCAGCAAATCGCCCGAGCCGTTGGGTTCGATCTGATTGACCACCTTGTCGAGAAACTTGTCGTCGATGGCCAAATCGCGCATCCGGAATTTCTTCGGGAAAATCTTGAACCAGAACTGCGCTGTGGCTTCCGTTCCCGCGGCATTTCTGACGTAGACTTTCGGGACGCCGGTCGTTGGCATGTCCCACGGAAAAACGAATAGAGCAAAGCGCTGCGCCGAGTTGCCAGGCACGGGGAAACTTCGAAACGTGTTATCCCCCAGCCGCACCCCGGCCTCAGTCCAAGAGCCGGATGGCGTGAACACTACCATCTCCGAGCCACCTTGATTGATGTAGTGTTGGAATCCGTCAGCGGTAATCGAAGCAGGCTTCAAGATCACTTCCACGTCGGCTGAGATCGTGTCTGTAGCCGCCGCGAGGTCGTTCGACTGCGCTTGGACAACGAGCCGGGCTTTGCCTTCCTTTAGATTGGGCGCCTGCTTCTTGCCCGCGATGAAATGGAAGTCCTGAGGAGGCAGATGGGCGCGCCAAAATGTGAGCCGGTTGGGCGGGTTTTCAGTTTCCATTAGTGTTTGAGCGGCGCCGTTTTGCTCGATGGTGGCGGTGACATGGCGGATGCCGTGTGGGTTGCCGACATGCACGGTCATGGGGGTTGCCACGCCGACCACCTTGGGTGGCTGGGCGAAGCTCACCGACGAGTGCGCGGACAACAGTAACAGAAGTCCCGCGGGGATCCCGATCAGGATCAGGACGATCAAAATGGCGACTACGAGTTTCATGACTATCAGTTGCGATAGTAACAACCTTTTCTAATTCAAGAATCGGTCAGTTCTCCGACCGTACCCGATCTCCGATCCTTGCCGCAGTCCGAGGCCGCCGAAGTAGTACATGTTGGACTCGGCAAAGCGCCCCTCCGCTCCCGATGCTGCCGTGATTCTGCTACGCTTCTAGAGGCATAATTATTGTTATGAAGCCGCTGCGGCCCCTCCTGTTCTCGCTCACCATCGGGCTATTTGCGATGCAGTTCGGAGGGTACGCCCGCCGATACTCCTACTCGAACGGACCGAACGTGCCCTCGGAGTTTTATTGGACCCGGATGATGTACACCTCCGCCAGCGGCGGCAATGGGTTTCGCTTCTTTGGCGGCGGTTGGTCCAGGGATTATCCCAAAGCCGACAACGATTGCCTGATAGCGCTGCGGCGCTTAACCCGCATCCACTCTCCGTCGCCGCTGAACGTTGCCGATACCGATAGCGACCATCTCTTCGACTATCCCTGGATCTACGCGGTCGACGTGAACACCTGGTCCTTCACCGACGAGGAAGCCAAACGCCTGCACGATTACCTTTTAAAGGGCGGTTTCCTGATGGTGGACGACTTCCACGGCGAAGACGACTGGCAGCATTTCATGGCCGGCATGCGGCAGGTGTTGCCCGACCGGCCCGTCGAGGATCTCAAGGATGCGGACGAGATCTACCACGTCTTGTACGACATCAACGAAAAGTTTCAGATCCCCAGCGAGGTCTACGTCGCCACCGGCCGAACCTACGAGAAGGACGGCTACGTACCCAAGTGGCGCGCCATCCGCAACGAACACGGGCGCATCATGGTGGCGATCTGCGCCAACATGCATCTCGGTGACGCCTGGGAGTGGGCCGATAGCCCGGAGTACCCCGAGAAGTTTTCCGGACTTGCTTTTCGCGTCGTCCTCAACTACATCACCTACTCCATGACCCACTAAGCATGACCCATCAATTATGAAAAGTACCCGCCTCGGTTGGCAGTGCCGTGGGGAACAAATCCGTAAGGTTCGAGGCGTTCCACCCGCCATCCGCCAGCGAGAACTGACCGCCGAGCAGCAGCAGCCCGCCGCCGCGGCGATCCACGAACTCGCGAATTAATTCCTGCTTGGCGGGATTGAAATAGCCCGCTTCAACCGAACCAATGACTAACCCCTGGTAGGCGAAAAGGTCCTCCGGGCGAGCGGGAAAGCCGTCGGCAAGCTCTTTAGGATCG